>Ga0075444_10000602_pt1 | contig 21347 bp, 16 predicted proteins | sample CoawatmetaG01DNA_FD_76836 | JGI IMG/M metagenome (GOLD analysis project Ga0075444, IMG submission 76836) | Marine microbial communities from the West Antarctic Peninsula - Coastal water metaG017-DNA | ecosystem: Environmental > Aquatic > Marine > Coastal | place: Atlantic Ocean: West Antarctic... | reverse complement strand
TTGTGTTCTTGTAAACTGGGGATCCGGGATTAGGAACACCATTTTGACTTCCAAGTATGGTGGCTGTTTGATCCTCAAGATTAAAACTAGAAATAAATCCATCTTTATCGTCTCCAACAGAAATATCGTCGCATTTTACTATAGAATTTACAGAATTGGCGATTGGTAGTTTTTCAAAAACAGTTAATGAAACTGGATCGCTATTTGTTGGACATAAATACTGGTCTGAACTTACAAGAGCTCTAAACTTGTTTTCATTCATTGCAAATGTTATATTGTTAACATTTAAGGAAGAGGTATTAGTTCCAGAATAAGATTCTGAATCTGTAAGGTTATCCCATGGCTCAAAATTTGAAGAATTTAGATTGTAAATTTGCCATTGAAAAAATGGATTGTCCAAGGTTTCTACGCCAACACTAAACACAGCACTCTCGCCTGGTTGACATGCAGTAGTTGCTACTGGAATAGAATTAATTGTAACAGGAAGACTTATCTTTTGAAAAATAAAGATTCCGCTAGAATCCTTTAAGGGTTCAACAGAGTAATCATGATCTGTAATACCACCGTCATTATCTACTCCGTTATTTTCTGTAGTTGGAATTCCTGTGCCAACCTTACCGTCTCCATCTTGATCAATAAAGCCTCCTTCAATTACATCATTACACCCATCTTGATCACTATCTAAATCTAAATAATCCATTATATTATCTGAATCTGTATCGATATTGTAGTTTTGAACAGAAAGAATACCGCTAAATACCCCATTGGTTGATGTGTTACTTCTTTTTTGAGTAATAGAAATTCCCGTTATCTCACTAGCAAGAAACTCATAATTAATGGTACTATTTGCATCTGTGTTTTGTTTAAAAATAATTTCATTTGCTGTAAAATTAAAAATATCATTTTCAAATTTTTCATCAAAATTAGTGTCTACTAAAATATTATCATTTGGATCTACTAGAGTAATATTTTTACTTGCTGGAAAAACTTTAATTGAAAAAATATCTTCATTATTACTTTCATTATCATTAGGATTATCAATCAATTTAATATTTAATTTTTCTTTAAATGAAAGTGTATAATTCAACTCTAGATCTGTTCCAGCAAGCACAGTAATTTTGAAAACACCATTTTCTCCACCTTCAAAACTGTTAATATTTTCAGGTATACTAGTAATTACTCCTCCATTTTCTAAAATGGAATTATTTATAGATTGGTCTTTTTCAAACTTAACAGATGGACTTAGCTTGTTGGTCAAATTAATAGAAGCATTTCCAAAAGATTCTATAGAATTACTTATTCCATCATTATCCTTGTCTATATCTATATTATCTATTATACCATCTAGGTCTGAATCGGTTGGACATATACTGACAACAATTTTATTAGATAAAAAATTTAGATTAGAACACTCTAAAACACCCTCTAATTTATAAGACCCAGCAGTTGTTGGTTTAAAAAGAGTGCTTATGTCTCCAGTTGGAACAAAAGTTCCAAATTCATTTTCAATTAACCATCTAATGCTGTCAAAATTATCAATATTTTTTGCAGTTAAAATAATATTAGACTCCCCATTTTGCTTAATACATGACCCAAGAGCTGCCAGTTCAACATTGTAAACAATTTCTGGAGGAGTCGCAAATCCAGAGTAAAAACCTCCGGTGGTTGCAGCCTCTCCGTAATTAAAGTAAGCAACATACAATTCATCATTTCCACTAACGGATACATTTCCGGTCAATTTCTTTACCATGTAGGTAACATAATTTTCATTTCCTAGAACTTCAAGTGGTCCAGTGACTTCAGCAAAGGATTCAATTGCATTTCCATTTATCAAAATACTTGCATTTTTTTTAGTAATAAAAGTCACTGCTCCTTCAAAAGTTTTGTTTCCAACTTTATCTATAAAAGCAATATTATCTACATCTCCTTTTGAAGAGCAATTTAGGGGTGGAACAAAAAACATTCCTTGATTTGCTGCGGCTGCCATAGGGGAAGCGTAAACACTACCAGTTCCTTGAAAAGCAAACAGCTTATGGTCTGTATTCTTTGTGTTAACATACATGTTTGCTCCTGCCACATTTGAGCTGTAATTATCTCCTTCAATTATAAGATAATCCCCTGACTTTACAATAGTTGCATAAGACTCTCCGTTAACTAATATTTCTGTATTGTCTTGATCGGCAATAATTAGTACATTTTCCCATCCATCGTTTCCGTTGCCTCTAATAAATATATATTCTGAACCAACTAGGTCTGAACCAACTAATTGATCGAAACCATAATCTTGTCCTCCATTAAATTCTGCAAAGCTTCCAGCAGCAGATCCCGAGTTCATTACAATGGGTTTATTGGACGTAACTAGAGTTCCAATTAATTCATTTCCATTAATTGTACTACCATCAAACACCGATTGACTAGCTAAAATATAACTCTCTCCTTTATTTAGTCCGACAGTAAGTGGTGTTACAATTTCTTTAGGCCCTTCAATTGTTTCCATATTTTTGGTAACATTAAAAGATACTTGAGTAAGATCTTCACTTGCCATTACAGAAATGAAACCAATATGTGACATTGTTCGATTTTGAAACATTCCAGCCCTAAATCTCGTTCCCAGTCCAGATTTTCCTTTACTAACTAGGGCTCCTGCTTGGTATTGGTTACCATCAGAATTAGCTCTAACCGAAACGTAAACCTCAGAATCTGATTCTATAATGTAACCTTTCTTTAAAACTTGTTCTGTTTCAGTAAACTCAACAATAAGATTACTCCACCAACCGTTATTATCTCCTGGGTCTTGAGCTAGTTCAATTGCAATAGGATTGTTATTATCTACCGTGCCACTTGAAAAAATAGTTCCTAAATTTCCGTCTTCTCCCCATATTTTTACTTGAAAATTTACAGAACTTGTGCTTGGTGTTGAAATATACATCCACTGGTCACCTGGGTCATCAGTAGCGGTTAAAGGAGGAATATAGTGGACTTTACTGAGTTGAGACTTTACCTCAGTTACAAATAAAGAAAAGATTATAAATAGAAATATTTTTTTCAATTATATAAATTACTCTGTAAACTTAAGAGATATATTCATATTAACAGAATTATTGAATTAAATAGATTTTTACTTTTTTTTGATTTTTATAATAGTTTGGTTTTTCTATGTAATTGAATATGCTTTTTATAAATTTATATAATCAATTTGAAGTTAAAAGATCATTCGTAAATGAAAAATAAGAGGAATAGAAGAGAGGCCCTAGTATACCATGCTAAACCTAATCCAGGGAAGATTGAGGTTGTACCAACTACAAAATATAATAGCCAAAGAGATTTGTCTTTAGCATATTCTCCTGGTGTAGCTTATCCGTGTTTAGAAATAGAAAAAGATAAAAACAACGTTTATAAGTATACATCAAAAGGAAATTTAGTTGCAGTAATCACAAATGGTACTGCTGTTTTGGGCCTAGGAGACATAGGTCCAGAGGCATCAAAACCTGTGATGGAAGGAAAAGCTTTACTTTTTAAAATTTTTGCAGGTATTGATGTATTTGATATAGAAATTGACACAAAAGATCCAGACAAGTTTATTGAAACAGTTAAAAATATATCTCCAACTTTTGGAGGAATAAATTTAGAAGATATTAAAGCTCCTGAAGCATTTGAAATCGAAAAAAGACTGTCTGATGAATTAGATATTCCAGTGATGCATGATGATCAACATGGAACAGCAATAATTTCTTCAGCTGCATTAATAAATGCACTTGATTTAGTAGGAAAAAATATTGAAGACGTTCAGATAGTTGTCTGCGGAGCGGGCGCAGCAGCAATTTCTTGTACAAGAATGTATAAATCTCTTGGACTAAACTCCAATAATATCGTTATGACTGATAGTAAAGGGGTTATAAGAAATGACAGGAAAGAATTGTCAATTCATAAGAGAGAGTTTGCTACAAATAGAAAAATTGAGACATTAGATCAGGCAATGCAAAATGCAGATGTTTTTATAGGTCTTTCAAAAGCTAATATGGTTACTCCAAAAATGTTGTTGTCTATGGCAAAAAATCCTATTGTTTTTGCAATGGCTAATCCAGATCCAGAAATAGCATATGATTTAGCTATGAAGACAAGAGATGATATTATTATGGCAACAGGAAGATCAGACCATCCAAATCAGGTTAATAATGTTTTGGGTTTTCCTTTTATCTTTAGAGGAGCTTTAGATGTTAGAGCATCAAAGATTAATGATAAAATGAAAATGGCAGCTGTAAAGGCTTTAGCTTCTTTGGCAAAAGAAACTGTTCCAGAATTTGTTAATATAGCTTACGATGAAACAAAACTTGCTTTTGGAAAAAGTTATATAATTCCAAAACCATTTGATCCTAGATTAATTACTAAAATACCACCTGAAGTTGCAAAAGCTGCTATGGATTCAGGAGTTGCGAAAGAACCTATTGAAAATTGGAAAAAATATGAGGAGGAACTACATTTAAGGTTAGGAAATGACAATAAAATAGTAAGACTCCTAATTAATAGAGCAAAAGCAAATCCTAAAAAAATAATTTTTGCTGAAGCAGATCATTTAGATGTTTTAAAAGCTGCCCAAATAGTTTATGAGGAGGGAATTGGACACCCTATTCTTTTAGGGGATAAAGATGTGATTATGGAGCTTAAAGCAGAAATTGAATTTGACGAGGACATACCCATAATTGATCCAAAATCAAGCGAGGAGTTTCTAAATCGAGAAAAATTTGGAAAAAAATATTGGGAATTGAGAAGAAGAAAAGGGGTTACTTTATTTGAAGCAGTTAACAAAATGAAGCAAAGGAATTTATATTCTGCAATGATGTTGCTTGAGGGAGAAGGAGATGCTTTAATTTCTGGCTACTCAAGAAGTTATCCAGTAACTGTTAAACCAATGTTAGAGGTTATTGGCAAGGCACCAGGAATCAACAAAGTAGCAACCACTAATTTAATGATAACAAGCAAAGGTCCATTGTTTTTATCGGACACATCAATTAACATAGACCCCAGCTCAAAAGATTTAGCAATAATAGCTAAAATGACAGCTGAAACTGTGAAAATGTTTGGTTTGGAGCCTAATATAGCCATGCTATCTTATTCAAATTTCGGCTCCTCTTCACACCCAATGGCTTTGAAGGTTAATCAAGCAGTTAAGTTTTTACATAGAAATTTTCCTAATCTGAATGTAGATGGAGAGGTTCAATCAGATTTTGCTCTAAATAAAGAAATGTTTAAAGAAAAATTCTCTTACTCTAATCTATCAGGTAAAAATGTTAATACATTAATTTTTCCAAATTTAGATGCAGCTAACACGAATTATAAAGTAATTAAAGAACTAGACAATGCATTATCTATAGGTCCAATTATGATGGGTATGTCTAAAGCAGTTCATGTTTTACAATTAGGAGCAAGTGTTGAAGAAATGGTGAATATGTCGGCAGTTGCAGTGGTAGATGCTCAAAAAAAATCTAAATTAAAAAAATGATTACACAATTAAAAGGTAGAATGGTTGAAAAATCTCCGACTGAACTGGTGATTGATTGTAATGGTGTTGGTTATCTAGTGAATATTTCGCTCAATACATTCTCTAAAATTAAAGACTCAGAAACGATAAGCTTGTTTACCCATTTACAAGTCAAGGAAGACTCCCATACTTTATTTGGATTTTTTGAAAAAACGGAAAGAAATTTATTTAGACAATTAATATCTGTTTCGGGAATTGGAGCAAGTACAGCAAGAACCATGCTCTCTTCATTAAGCCCTAGTGAAATACAGAGTGCTATAATTTCAGGAAATGTACCTACAATTCAGTCCGTAAAGGGGATAGGTTTAAAGACAGCTCAAAGAGTTATTATAGATTTAAAAGATAAGGTAAGTTTAATTTCAGAAAACGATCAATTTATTGGAAATCTTAGCAATACAAATCAAGATGAAGCGTTATCAGCATTAGAGGTACTAGGATATAGTAGAAAACAAACTAGTAAGGTAATTGAAATGCTCATTAACAATTCGCCAGAAATGTCTGTTGAAGAATTGATTAAAGGGGCATTAAATAAATTGTAAAGTATTGAATAAAGTTTCTTTTAAAAGAAAAATATTTTTATTGTCATTTTTCTTTATAACAATCTATAGCTATAATCTATTTGGTCAAAAAATTATTAATTTAGACACCATAGGCAACACTGTTTATTTAGGAAAATTTAAACTTAAACCACCCTCTTTTTTTGTCTCAAAATACACATATGACCCTTTAATAGATAAATACATTTATACAACTAAAGCTGGAGAAATTGATGTTGGAATACCATTGTTACTAAGCCCAACGGAGTATAGAAAATTAATAAAACAGCAAAATATTAAAAAGTATTTTCAAGAAAAATTAAAGTTATTAGAAGATAAAGATTCCAAAGATTCTGAAAAGCTCAAGAATCTACTTCCTGAAATGTATGTAAACTCTAATTTTTTTCAATCAATTTTCGGAGGAGATGAAATTGAACTTACCCCTCAGGGATCGATATCAATGGATATTGGAGGAAGGTATCAAAAAAGAGATAACCCTTCTTTATCTACCAGAAATCAAAGTAGTTTAAATTTAGATTTTAATCAATCCATAAGTCTAAGTATGAAAGGAAAAATTGGAAAGAGATTAACCATAGAGTCCAACTATGACACTCAGTCAACATTTGATTTTCAAAACCTTTTAAAGCTTGAGTATACACCTACAGAAGATGATATTATTCAAAAAATTGAACTTGGTAACGTAAGTATGCCTTTAAGTGGGACTTTAGTTTCTGGTGCGCAAAGCTTGTTTGGCTTTAAAACCGAATTAAAATTTGGCAATACAAAAGTTACAACCGTTTTATCCGAACAAAGATCTCAATCTCAAACAGTAACGGCTAAGGGAGACGGAAGTTTTCAAGAATTCTCAAGATTTCCTTTGGACTATGATGAGAATAGGCATTTCTTTTTGGGTCAGTATTTTAGAGAAAAGTATGATAAAACCCTTAAAACTTACCCCTATTTAAATACTCAAGTTAATATAACTAGAATAGAGGTTTGGGTTACAAATAGAGTAAATCAAACTCAGAATGTACGTAACGTGTTGGCTTTACAAGATTTGGGAGAATCGGATTCAAATAAAACTAAAATAGATGAATTTTATCCAAGTTTTATATTAAAACCCGGTAGTAATGTTTATCCTGATAATTCTGTTAATAAATTTGATCCATCAACAATAGGAACAGGACTCTTAAGTTCTTTTATAAGAGAAATTTCTACTGTAAAAAAAGGATTTGGACCAATTGCTAATTTAATAAGTGAAGGAAATGATTATTCCGTCCTAGAAAACGCAAGAAAATTAGAACAAAATGAATATAAACTTCATAAAAAATTAGGATATATTTCCCTTAATCAGTCTTTAAATAATGATGAAATTTTAGCTGTAGCTTTTCAGTATACTGTTGGAGGTCAAGTTTTTCAAGTTGGAGAATTTGCAAATGATGGAATAAATGCAACTGACTTGTCTGAAAACAACGGCAAATTACAAATATCAAATAATAGTTTAATTGTTAAAATGCTGAAAAGTAGTTTAACTAATGTAAATCAGCCAGCCTGGGATTTAATGATGAAAAATATTTATTCTATTGATGCAAATCAAGTAAATAAAGATGATTTTAAATTAAATATTTTTTATTCTAACCCATCTCCTTTAAATTATATTGAACCAGTAGATTCCTCTATTTGGCCAGTTTCTTTTAAAGGGAAAACTTTATTGTCTGTCTTTAATTTAGATAATTTGAATATGAACAATGATATTCAAAGTGGAGGAGATGGTTTTTTTGACTTTGTTCCTGATTTAACAATAGATACAAGTAATGGTTTAATAATATTTACATCTGTTGAACCTTTTGGAGAATATCTTTTTAATAAATTAAAAAACACGAACTCTATAATTGAAAATTATAAAAACCTTGATTCGTATAATGCAAATCAAAAAAAATATGTGTATTATGAAATTTATAGTTCTTCTAAAACTGCTGCGGAAGAAAAAGTCGAAAAAAATAAATTTCAATTAAAAGGATCTTATAAAACTTCTGGTGATTCAGGTGGGATTCCTATTGGACAATTTAATGTTCCTAGAGGCTCTGTAAAGGTTTCTGCAGGCGGAAGATTATTACAAGAGGGACTTGATTATACAGTTAATTATCGTGCTGGCAGGGTTCAGATTTTAGATCCTACATTAAAAGATTCTAATATTCCAATTGAAATATCGACTGAGAGTAATTCATTTTTCGCCCAACAGAAAAAAAGATTTTCTGGGATAAATGTGGAACATAAATTTAATGATAATTTTATTTTAGGAGGATCATTGATGAATTTGAGTGAAAGATCCATTAGTCAAAAAGCTAATTATGGAGTTGAACCAGTAAATAACACAATGATTGGCATTAATGGTATTTTTTCAACTGAAGTACCTTTTTTAACAAGAATTGCAAACAAATTACCAAACATTAAAACTAAGGTCCCATCTGTTATCTCAATTAAGGGTGAGGTAGCGTATTTGTATTCTGGAAAACCAAAAAACTCAGGATATGAAAATAGCGCAACTGTTTATGTAGATGATTTTGAAGGAGCAGAAACCAATATTGATTTAAAAGATAATATGTCTTGGAAACTTTCTAGTGTGCCTGTTAACGTTAGCGGATCAGAATTTGGAATTGACGATTTAAGATTAGGTCACCATAGAGCAAAATTATCTTGGTATAATATTGACCCTATTTTTTACTCTTCACAAAGACCTGCAGATATTGACGATGATGAATTATCTAAAAATGAAACAAGAAGAATTTTTATTGATGAGATTTTCCCACAGCAAGATCTAACAGAGGGCCAATCAAGGGTTCAAACTACTTTTGATTTGAACTATATCCCTAATGAAAAAGGTCCTTATAATAATAATGACAACAATTTATTTGTTAAAAATATTGAAAAAAATTGGAGCGGAATTACTAGAAAAATAAATGCTACAAATTTTGAAAAATCTAATGTTGAATTTATTCAGTTTTGGCTACTGGACACTTTTGAAGAGAATTCATCAGACGATAATGATTTGGGTAATTTGATTTTCAATCTTGGTAGTATTTCTGAGGATATTTTAAAAGATGGAAAGAAGCTTTATGAGAATGGATTACCCACCATAAATTCTCAACAAATTGTTAATAATTCAAATTGGGGAATTTCACCCGCTACTCAGTCGTTAGTATATTCTTTTGATTCAGATACTAATAATAGAAAAGTACAAGATTTAGGTTATGATGGATTAAATGACAATGATGAACGAGCTAAATATTTTAACGGACTAAACGTAGATCCGGCTGGAGATAATTATGAATATTATCTAAACGCTGAGGGGGGTATTTTAAATAGATATAAAAATTACAATGGAACTCAAGGGAATTCTCCGGTGTCAACAAGTGAAAACAATAGAGGGTCAACTACAATTCCTGATACGGAAGATGTAAATCAGGATAATACTATGAATACCATCGATAGTTATTTTGAATACAGTATTCCAATTAAAAAAAACATGAATGTTGGAAATCACCCTTTTATTAGTGATGTTAGAGATAATGTTAAGGTTGAATTACCAAATGGACAAACTAAAATTACTAGGTGGATTCAGTTTAAAGTTCCAGTTTTTAAACAATTTTATAAGAGTATTACTTATAACCCCTATTTTAAATCTGTAAATGGAATGGATAATTTAAGGTCAATTCGATTTATGAGAATTTTATTAAAAGATTTTTCTAAGCCTGTTACATTAAGGTTTGGAACACTAGATTTAGTTAGAACAGATTGGAAGAGATATTCTAAAAATTTAAATAATGAAAACATTACTTATTCTAATACAACTTTTGATATTGGTTCGGTAAATATTTTAGAAAACGAAAATAGAGTCCCTGTTAATTACATATTACCGCCTGGAGTTCAAAGAGAAGAAATAAATTCAAATAATTCTATTATAAGACAAAATGAGCAGTCAATGTCTATTAAAGTGTCTGATCTTCAGCCAAAAGATTCTAGAGCAGTTTATAAAAATGCAGATTTTGATATGCGACAATATAAAACTTTAAAGATGTTTGTTCACGCAGAATCTATTAAAGGGAAACCAAAATTACCTGGAGAAGGCTCATCCGAAAACTTTGATAAAAGGTTAGTTGGTTTTCTTCGTATAGGTTCGGATTTTACCGATAATTATTATCAAATAGAGGTTCCGTTAAAACCTACTGCTTTTTCTAATGGTTCATCTAACAGGTTTTCCTCAGATCAGGTTTGGAATCCAGAATCAAATTCAATTGATTTTTCTTTGGAAATACTAACAAAATTAAAAGCTTTGAAAATTACTGGTAATTCTAATTTATCAGAGGTACTATATTTTAATGAAAACCTTGAAATTATTGATGAATTTTCTTCAATATCAAGCTTACCTGGTGATAAAAAATATAAGTTTTCCATTAAGGGAAACCCTTCTATTGGAGCAATAAAAATATTGATGATTGGAGTGAAAAATCCTTCAACTCAAAATGGAGATATTATTTCTGGTGAAGTGTGGTTTAATGAGTTAAGACTATCGGAAATTGACGGAAAAGGTGGCTGGGCTGCTTTAGGTTCTTTAGAAGCTAATCTAGCAGATGTAGCTAATTTTTCATTATCTGGTAAAATTTCAACTGTTGGTTTTGGTTCAATTGATAAAACACCTAACCAGAGAAGCCGAGAAGATTACAAGCAATATGGATTTATTGGAAGTGCTGATTTTGGGAAATTTCTTCCTCCAAAATGGGGAATTCAAATCCCGTTATCTTATAGTATAAATCAGCAAGTCACAACACCAGAATATGACCCTTTTTACCAGGACATTAAATTAATTGATCGAATAAATTCAGCTCAAAGAAAAAGTCAAAAAGATTCAATAAGAGAACAAGCAATTTCTTTTAAGCAAGCTAAGAGTATAAGTTTAATTGGTTTGAAAAAAAATAGATCTGAAGATCAAAAAGAAAGGATATATGATATTGAAAATTTTGATTTTTCTTATAGCTATAACCAAGAAACTGAACACGATTATGAGATAGAAAACTTAACTAAAAAGATAGCTAGAGTAGGAGTTCAATATAATTTTAGCATGGAACCTTTTGTTATTGCGCCTTTTAAGAAAATTACTTTTATTAATGAAAAAAAGTATCTCGATTGGTTAACAGAATTCAATCTTAACCCCTTATTGTCTAGTATTTCATTTAACACTAATATCAACAGGACTTTCAATAGCCAACGCTTTAGAGAAGTTTATTTAGAGGGCGCTGATGCCTCAAAACAAATTTCATTACCAGAAATTCAACAGAGAAATTTTCTTTTTGATTGGGATTTAAGTTTAAGTCAAAATTTGACTAACTCAATGAGATTGGATTTTTCAGCATCAAACAATCGTATTGTTAAAAATTATTACAAAGACGATTCTGATGGAAATATCACGGTAGATAAAGAACTGGAAATTTGGGACGGCTTTTGGAATACAGGAGAGAGTACTTCACACAATCAATCATTTCGATTAAGCTACGACTTACCTTTAAAATTATTTCCTTTAATTAATTTTGTTTCCAGTAACTATAATTATTCTGGTGATTTTAGTTGGGAACGGGGTTCTGATGCGATGGCTCAGGTTGAGGACGAATTAGGCAATATCTTAGGAAGAGTAAACAGTGTTCAAAATGCTAATACTCAAACCATCAACACTTCCTTTAACATGTCTAAATTTTACAGAAATGTTGGATTAGAGAAAAAGAAAAAGCCAAAAAAAATTAATCAAAAAATTGCAAATGCAATTATTGGTTTAGCCACTAGTTTGTCTAGATTTAAGTTAAGTTACACTGAAAGTAATGGTCAAGTTTTGCCTGGCTACACTCAATCTATAGGCTTTTTTGGGACATCTAAACCAACTCTGGCTTTTGTTTTTGGAAGCCAATCAGATGTAAGGTACGAATCTGCAAAAAAGGGGTGGTTAACAAATTTCCCAAGTTTTAATGAACAATATAGTGAGGTTCATAACACAAAGTTTGACTTGGTTGCAGAATTAAGTTTAATTAAAGACTTAAAAATTGATATTAATGCAAATAGAACTTATTCTGAAAATTTTTCAGAAAATTTTAAAGTAGTTGATAATCAATACTATCCTCTAAACCCCAATTCATCTGGAAACTTTGCTATTTCATCAATTTTAATTAAAACATCATTCAAAAGTAGTGATCAAAACAAATCTCAAACTTTCCAGGATTTTCAAAATAATAGACTCATAGTAGCAAATAGATTGGCGGCTATTAACGGAAATTCTAGTGGAGGTTTTGATAAAGATGGTTTCCCAACCGGCTATGGAAAAAACAATCAATCTGTTTTAATACCAGCATTTATTTCTGCTTATTCAGGTCAAAGTGCTAATGATATTTCTTTAAGTGCAGTTAGAAAAATTCCTTTACCAAATTGGTCTGTTCAATATACAGGATTAATAGCTATAGATTTTTTTAAACAAAGGTTTAAAAGGTTTAGTTTAGGACATTCTTATAGATCTAATTATACTTTAAACAATTTTAAATCAAATTTAGAATTTGATTCTACCAATAATCAATTAAAAGATCTGTCAGGAAATTTTTTAAATGAAATTTTGTATTCCAATATAAATCTCATAGAACAATTCAACCCTCTTTTGAAGGTAGATATGGAATTAAAGAATTCGTTGAGAATAGTTATGGAGTTGAAAAAAGACAGAGCTTTATCTCTAAGTCTTGACAATAATTTATTGACAGAAGTGTCGGGAATGGACTACTCTGTAGGATTAGGATATAGAATTAAGGATCTTAGGATAGGAAGAGGTCAAGGTTCTTCAAAAGGAGACTTAAACATGAAAGCAGATTTAAGTATGCGAGATAATATTACGATTATAAGAAATTTAGATATTATTGACAATAAAGTTACTGCTGGTCAATCAATATGGTCTATGAAATTTTCAGCTGATTACTCTCTAAGTAAGGGCTTTAATGCTGTATTTTTCTATGATCATTTATTTTCAGAATTCGCAATTTCAACCGCTTTCCCTCAGACCACAATAAGATCAGGAATTACTTTAAGATATAATTTTGGTGAATAAATTTTTATGAAAAAAATATATTTAAAAACTTACATTTACCAAATTAAAATATTAAAAAAATGAAAATTAAATCTGAATTAAAATACACCAAAGATCATGAATGGGTTAGAGTCGATGGAAATCAAGCAGTAATCGGAATTACAGATTACGCACAAGGTGAGCTAGGAGACATTGTTTATGTTGAAATTGAAGCCCTTGATGAAGATTTACAGAAAGAAGAAGTTTTTGGTTCAGTTGAAGCTGTAAAAACAGTTTCTGATTTATTTTTACCTGTTTCAGGAAAGATATTTGAGGTGAATAATGATTTAGAGGATAATCCAGAATTGATCAATGAAGATCCCTATGGAAAAGGATGGATTATTAAAATGGAAATCAAAAACATTAAAGACCTTAATTTGCTTCTAGATGCAGAATCTTATAAAAAATTAATTGAAGGTTAAAAAGTTGTGTTTAAAAAACTAACAATTTTATATACTATACTTTTAATTTTTGTTTCTGTAATCCCAGTTCCTTATGTGCCAATACCAAAATTCGATCTTTTTCAATGGGACAAACTTTTTCACTTTCAAGCTTATCTGTTAATGTCACTAATTTGGTTAAGACTTGGGTATCTAGAAAACAAAAATATTAATTGGTTATACTTAGTTTTAGTAAGTCTTACCGCTTTAACGACCGAGATTTGTCAAGGAATTCTTCCTATTGGGAGACATTTTGAAATATCAGATATTATTGCAAATTTTTCTGGAATTCTTGTAGGATTCATTATAAGTTTTTTTTATATTTTAAAAAAAAAACATCGTTAGCTCTCGTTTTAAAAAAAAAAAATTATTTTAGCTTTAGTTTATAATTAATTATGCAAGCAAAAAAGAATCCAAAAGCTGATTTAAGAAGATACAGTAGTCTGAATTTTGCTCTGGGGCTATGTATAGTTCTTTTTATATCTTGGCAATCAATTGAATTTAAATCTTATGAAATACAATACGATCTAGAATCTCTGAGTGTTGATGACGATGACGATGAAGAAATTCCAATTACTGAACAAATTAAAACACCACCACCACCACCACCACCACCAGCACCTGAAATTATTGAAATAGTGGAGGATGAAGAAGAAATTGAGGAAACTATTATTGAATCAACAGAGACTGATCAAGAAGAAGTAGTTGAGGAAGTTGAGGTGATGGAGGAAGAAATGGACATGGATATTCCATTTGCGATTATTGAAGATGTGCCATTATTTCCTGGTTGTGAAAATGTTCCTAAATCCAAAAGACGTAAGTGTTTTCAAGAAAAAATAATGAAGCATATTAATAAAAACTTTAGATACCCAGAAATAGCTCAAGAAATGGGTATTCAAGGCAGGGTTTTTGTTCAGTTTATGATTGGAAAAGATGGAAATATTAGTGGAATTAGAACTAGGGGCCCAGACAAAAATTTAGAAAAAGAAGCTAATAGAATTATTTCGAAATTACCTAGAATGACACCAGGAAAACAAAGAGGAAGACCCGTAAGAGTTCCATTTAGTATTCCAATTACTTTCAAATTAAATTAGACATCTTTAAAAGTCTTAAATATCAATTAAATAATTGTTTTCTCTGTTATTCTATGTTAACTTTGCGCCTGTGTTAAATCTCAAGGTGTAGTTCCCTTAAAATAGATTTTCAAATTAGTAATTAGTCCACTATGTATTTGATTAATTTTAAAGATTTTTTTGAATTAACTAAAGCAAGATTGGCCATTAGTGTTGTTTTTTCTTCACTAGCAGGGTATTTGATTGCTACTGACTCGTATGATTTGTCGATAGCTCTATTGCTTGTTGTAGGAGGGTACTGTATGGTTGGAGCTTCAAATTCTTTTAATCAAATTATTGAAAAAGATTTGGATGTTTTAATGGACAGAACTAAAAACAGACCGATTCCAACAGGAAGGGTTTCTGTAACTGTTGCTTTTATAATTTCGGTATTATTAACTCTTATTGGGATTGTAATTTTATATAAAATTAATCCTAAGACTGCTCTTTTTGGAGCTATATCTATTTTTATTTATACATGTTTATATACTCCGTTAAAAACGATTACTCCTCTTTCAGTTTTTGTTGGTGCTTTTCCAGGCGCAATTCCTTTCATGCTTGGTTGGGTTGCAGCTACTAATAATTTTGGAATTGAAGCAGGAGCATTGTTTACCATTCAATTTTTTTGGCAATTTCCACATTTTTGGGCGCTTGGATGGATGCTTGATGAGGATTATAAAAAAGCAGGAATAAATATGTTGCCAACAAAAAAAAAGGATAAAGCTACTGCCCTTCAAATAGTTATATATACCATATGGATGATAATGATTTCTGTTTTTCCTGTAAGTGGTTTAACTGGAGACCTACATCTTTCTATTTTTTCTGCAATTTTAATTGGAATAATTGGGTTGGCTATGCTTTATTTTTCCATTAACCTTTATAACAAGATGAATACTGTTTCAGCAAAAAAATTATTCATCTCAAGTGTGGTTTGCCTGACTTTAGTTCAAGTAGTTTATGTAATTGATAAAATTTATATATGGAGTTGAATGAAAAAGAAATTCGTCTAAAGACAATAAAAGCAAAAAAAATGATGCTTTTGTTCTCAATGCTTAGTATTGCCATGACCTTCGCAGGTCTAACAAGTGCTTACATTGTTAGTAAAGCTAGACCTGATTGGTTGAAAGATTTTGAATTGCCTTTCTCATTTGTCATAAGTACAGTAGTTATATTTTTAAGTAGTATTTCTATTTCTATTGCTAAAAAAAACGTAATAAAAAATGATATTTCTAAAACTACATTATGGCTTTTTGTGACATTTGGTTTAGGAATAATATTTATAATATCTCAATTTTCTGGTTTTAACGAATTAATTGGACTAGGATATTTTTTTACTGGAGCTCAAAGTACCATAACTACTTCTTTTTTATATGTGCTCACAGTATTACATCTAGCACACCTTTTTGCAGGACTAATAGTGCTTATTGTTGTGATAATTAATAATTATAAAAATAATTATAAAATTGAAAAATTAGGTTTTGAATTAGCCGTTACCTTTTGGCATTTTCTTGGAATTTTATGGCTGTATTTGTTTGTTTTTTTATATTTCTTTAGATAGTAAAAATATGTAACTTTGTAACCTTAATTATTAAAGATAAATGAGTTCAACAATTTCAACGACAGAAGAGGAAGAGGATTTATGGGGAGGTGGAAACAAGCCTTTTAGGGCTAGTTATGGGAAACTGATGATGTGGTTTTTTATAGTTTCGGATGCTTTAACTTTTTCTGGATTTTTAGTTGCTTATGGCTTTTCTAGATTTAAGAATATAGATTCATGGCCGATTGCTGATGAAGTTTTTAATCATTTCCCTTTTTTACATGGCGTTGATGCCCCTATGTATTACGTTGCCTTGATGACATTTGTTTTAATATTTTCGTCTGTTACTATGGTTCTAGCCGTTGATGCAGGTCATCATATGCAAAGAGATAAGGTTACTTTTTATATGGCTTTAACAATTATTGGAGGAGCAGTATTTGTAGGATCACAAGCTTGGGAATGGAAAAATTTTATAAAAGGAGAATACGGAGCTGTAGAAACAACAGGTGGTCAAATTTATCAATTTGTTTACAAAGACAATCCAAGGAAAAGAATAGGACTGGAAGAAATTGCTTATGAAATACCTGATGAAAGGCTTCAACATGAAAGTAAAAAAGGCGTATGGTTTTATGATGAGCCTAACTTACCATCTTTTACTATAGAAGAAATTATTACGGGATTTAATTCAAACTCAGATATAGTTATAAAAACTGAAAAAATTGATAAAAAAGGACATAAAATTATTTTAAGTAGAGAAGAGTCATTAGAACAAATAAACCAAGCTAAATATGTAGTAGAAGGGGCTAATTTGATTCGTAATGAATATGGGAATAGACTATTTGCTGATTTTTTCTTTTTCATTACAGGATTTCATGGCTTTCATGTTTTTTCTGGAGTAGTAATCAATATTATTATTTTCTTTAACGTTCTTGTAGGTACATATGAAAGAAGAGGCCATTACGAAATGGTTGAGAAAGTCGGATTATATTGGCATTTTGTTGATTTAGTTTGGGTTTTTGTTTTTACATTCTTTTATCTAGTTTAATTTATATATATGGAAAATAGCACACATAAATTAGAGATTTTTAGAGGATTTTTAAAGTTTAAATCTAACCAGACAAAGATATGGGGAGTATTGATATTTCTTTCAATAGTTACAGTCATTGAAGTTGTTTTGGGAATAGTTAAGCCTGAAATATTGATGCATACTTTTTTGGGGGCCAAAATCATTAATTGGATTTTTATTATTCTAACTTTGGTAAAAGCATATTATATTGCCTGGGATTTTATGCACCTTAGGGACGAAACAAATGGATTGCAAGTCTCAATAGTTATTACTTTACTTTTTTTAATTGCTTACTTGGTGTTTATTCTTCTGGTTGAGGGCAATTATATTTATGATGTGATGTACGAAGGTTTTGTCAGTTGGAATTTCTAATTTATTCTAAATAATTTTCTTTTATGAGGAAGTATTTTGTGCTTACCATTCTTTTTGTTTTACCGTTAGTTGTTTATCTCTTTTTTGCATCAGGAATAAATCACTTTGCTAAACTTCCTGTACTTACAAAAGATGTAAAAGATATTTCTAGTATTTCTAGCGAGAGCTTAAAAGACAAGATAACTGTTCTAGGTTTTTTTGGAAAAAACATAGAGGATAAGTATGGTGATGCTGGTAATTTAAATCAAGAAATTTTTAAAAGATTTAATGAGTTTAAGGATTTTCAGTTTGTAATGATTCAGCCTAAAGGGACCAAAAGTCTAACCGATGAATTGGTAAGAGAAATGAACAGACTTACAAAAACAAATTTTAAGAACTGGAAATTTGTTACTATGAGTGATGAGGATTTAGTAAGTGTTTTTAATAGTTTAAAAACTGATTTAGAGCTCGATTCAAATCTTGGAACTTCACATGTTTTTATTATAGATAGAAAAGGAAACTTAAGAGGAAGAGATGATCGGGAAGGGACAAAGTTTGGTTATGACTCTAGATTTGTTGCCGATATAAATAATAACATGGTTGATGATGTGAAAGTTATTTTAGCAGAATACAGAATGGCTCTTAAAAAAAATAACATTTATAAAGACGAGCTTTAAAATGAAGAAATATTCATACGTTGGAATCTCCTTTATAGTATTGATATTTGGAATATGGTTTTTCCCTAAAATCATGGATAGATTAGAAGGTGATAACATTAAGTACGACACTAGACTAGATAATTCTAAAGAATTAAATTTCATAAAACTAAACGGAGAAAAAAAGAAAGTTCCAGATTTTGTTTTTTTGAATCAAGACAATCTTTTTATTAGTAACGAAGACTACAGAGGCAAGGTTTTTGTTGTAGAGTTTTTCTTCACCTCATGCCCTTCTATTTGTATTGAAATGAATAAAAACATGAACATATTAGATAAGGAGTTTGGGGAAAGAGATGATTTTGGAATTGCTTCTTTCACTATCGATCCTAAGCACGATACTCCTAAGGTTTTAAAAGAATACTCGGAGCTTTTGGAAGTGAATTCTAAAAATTGGCATTTTTTAACTGGTGAAATTACAGATATTTATGATCTTTCAAACTCTGGATTTAATATTTTTTCATCTATTAATCCTGATGTGGCAGGAGGGTTTGAACACCAAGGCTTTTTTGCTTTAATTGATCAGGACGGCTATATTCGTTCAAGAGACAATGAAATGGGTTCTCCGATAGTTTATTATCTGGGAATTGAAGAAGAAAATTCAGATATACAAGGAATAGATATGTTAAAAGAAGATATTTTAAAATTATTAAAAGATGGAGAATAGTAAATCAAAAATATATAATATCTTAATTGTAGTAGTTTCTATAGTTATTCCTTTAGTTGTTGCTATTTTATTTACTGTCAAAATTCCCGATGCTACACCTCTTACATTTCTCCCTCCAATATATGCAACTATCAATGGCTTTACAGCTGTCTTATTAGTATTGGCGCTTAGGGCAATTAAGGCAGGTAAAAGAGTTTTACATGAAAGAATCATGAAAACATGTATTGCATTGTCTTTGGTTTTTTTGGTTATGTATATCGCATACCATATGACTTCTGATCCTACTCCTTTTGGAGGAGAAGGAATTGTAGCTTATGTCTATTATTTTATATTAATAACACATATTATTTTATCTATTATTCTGATTCCACTAGTCTTAACTAGTTATATTAAAGCTATTCAAGCTCAGTTTGTATCACATAAAAAAATATCTAAAATCACCTTTCCTATTTGGCTTTACGTAGCAGTAACTGGAGTGGTAGTTTACTTAATGATTTCCCCATACTATTAAATGAATTTGTTTTTAATTACATATAACTTTCAATGCGCAATGTGTAGAGCTGTTTTGGAGTCAGGAGCAGATCAAAAAGCAGCAGAAAGCCTAAATGATGGGATAGTATATTTAATGATTATACCTTATGTACTTGGATTTTTGACTTTAGTATTTCTTTATTTTAGGTTCTTTAAAAGAAATTTGTAAAAAATAATATTTTTTTTATCTTTGCTACTATGTATAACAAAGTACTATGTATAATATAAAAATATAATTTAAATTATGAAAAAAACAATATTGATATTACTTATAATTTTAATTCTTAACTCTTGTAGGTTTGATGTTGAGCCGAATGTTTCAGTAAAAAATGATATAAACCTAACTATTGATGGAGAGAATATAGATGGTCTTCAAGGAGAATGGACTATATCGGTTGAAGAAAAAGATGAAAAAGATAAAAAAAAAGAAATCATAATTATAACTATTGAAAAGAACGAATTAGATTAAGTTGAGCACTGAAAACTTTAAAATACAGATAAGAAAAGGTCTTTTAGAATTTTGCATTTTGCAAATAATTTCCAGAGACGAGGTCTACACATCTGATATTATTGACGAACTTAAAAATTCCAAAATATTAGTTGTTGAGGGAACTGTGTATCCTCTTTTAAATAGACTTAAAAAATCTGGATATATTCAACATGTTTGGCGTGAATCTGATCAAGGACCTCCTCGTAAATATTATTCTATTACCTATGAGGGAACTCTACATATAATGGAATTGATTGTTTCGTGGAGTGAGTTAGACGCATCAGTCAAAAAGTTATTAAAAACTAAAAAATGAACAAAACATTTACAATTAATATAGGTTACTCAATTTTTAATATTGAAGAGGGGGCTTATGAGATCTTAAATAGATATTTAAATTCAATAAAAGATTATTTTTCTACAATTGATAATGATTCTGAAATCATTAAAGATTTTGAACTCAGAATTGCAGAAAATTTTTCATCAAAAATTTCATCAAGTAAGCAGTGCATCAATTTAAATGATGTAAAAGAAATGATTGAAATTATGGGTTCATTAGATGATTTTAAAGAGATTTATAAGGATACCAAATCTGACAGTCCTAAAGAAGATAAAAAAAGCAGTAAATTATATAGAGATTCAAGTAATAGAATTATTGCTGGAGTATGTTCTGGAATTGCAGATTATTTTAAAATTGATCCAATAATTATTAGAATTTTATTTTTTATAGCTGTTCCCTTAAATTTATTTGTATATATCATTTTTTGGATAGGAATTCCCTCCAAAGATTCTGATCCTAATCTAAGAAAAATACTTTACAGAGACAAAGAAAATGGAGTGTTTGGCGGGGTTTCTAAAGGTCTTTCAAACTACCTAAAGATTGATGTTAATATAATAAGAATTGTTTTTGTAGTTAGTTTGTTTTTTGGAGGTGTAGGACTATTATTTTATTTCTTACTATGGTTTTTTACAAAAGAAGCCAAGACAATTGGAGAAAAAATGAATATGTCTGGTTTCAACGTAAACTTATCTAACATTGAAGATTTTATAAAAAAAAAAACGGGAACAGTAAGTGATAAAGAAAATAGTTTTACAAAATCTCTTCTTTTCCCCTTTAGATTAATAGCGCCACTTCTTGAAAAGACAATTTATTTTTTAGCAAAAATTTTAAAACTAATATTGTTTTTTACTGTATCCTTTGTTTTTTTATTATTGATC
>Ga0075444_10000597_pt1 | contig 21383 bp, 17 predicted proteins | sample CoawatmetaG01DNA_FD_76836 | JGI IMG/M metagenome (GOLD analysis project Ga0075444, IMG submission 76836) | Marine microbial communities from the West Antarctic Peninsula - Coastal water metaG017-DNA | ecosystem: Environmental > Aquatic > Marine > Coastal | place: Atlantic Ocean: West Antarctic... | reverse complement strand
GAATATTAGTTAATACTTTGTTGACTCCATATGAATTTCGATTAGATTATCTTAACTCGTTTCTAGCTGAGAAAGATGCGATAAAAATTGTTAACTCTATTCATGTCACCAATTATAAGGCTATTAAATATTTAGAGAGTCGAATTACAGCCAAAAGTAATATTTTTGAATATTGCTCAGGAGGCTCTAGTCAATATTGGCTTAAAAAGCATAATAAGCTTGTCTCTGTTGAGCACTCTAAAGATTTTTATAGTTCTATAAGCCCGACATTAGATGACATATTAGATTATAAACTTGTTGAACCTGAAATTCATAATGGATTCATAAAAGAAGATTATTCGTCATATTTAAGTTGCCAGTCAAAAAGCTATAAAGGATATAGTTTTGAAAAATATGTTAAGTCAATTGATAGTTATGATAACGAATTTTTTGATACTATTTTTATAAATGGTAGAGCTAGGGTTTCATGTGTATTTCATTCAATATCCAAATTAAAACCTGGAGGGATGCTAGTTTTAAGTAATTCTGATGGTAAATATTATAAAAATGTTATTAACTATTTACTAGCTAAGTGGGATGAGAAAATATTTCGAGGGAGTGTCAGGGGTAATTTGCATCTAAAGCAAACATCAATCTTTCACAAGCCGGCTTGAATTTTTTTCAATAAAACGCGTACTTATTAAATTAAACTTTATTTAATTAAGACTTATTGTAGGGTAAAAATATAGCATTAAAAATAGTAAACATTGTACAAAAAATATATTTTTAAATCTGTAAGTTTTTTGGCTAATTTTTAAAGAATTAAATATATGAGAACTAATGATCAATTGACTTTTGGCTTAATTGGAAAAGGAAATTTCGGTTCAATTCTAGGTGATGCTCTTAAAACCCTGGGGAACTTAATATGGGAGCTTGATTCGAGCTCAGACTTTACAAAGTCAAAACTTCCTGACTGGGTTTTTATTGCAACTCCAAATGTTCTTCATTATGAGCAAGCAGAATATTTCTTAAACCAAGGTGTTAATGTTTTTATTGAAAAGCCTGCAGTATTAAATCCTAAATCCCTAATAGAACTCATAAATATTTCAAATAATAGGAAATGTCTGCTTTATATTAGTGATGTCTTTCTATTTGACAATAGGCTACTAAATAAATTTGAAAATGAAGATTCAAATCTCTTCTATTGGCAAAAACAAATTGATGGTCAAAAAACTTCTATCCTTGATAGGCTTGCATACCATCACTTTTATTTGATCTATCAAAAAATTAATAAAATTGACCCAAAGCTGATAATTAGAAAAATAGACTGTAAAAATAACTTTGAGATAGATTTAAATTTAAATATTGACAGTAAAGATTACAATTTGTCTTATAACGTTTCTAAAAATAATATTAAAAGTCATATTACTTTTGGTCATAAAATAGAAAATAGCAATAAAGAGAGTGTTTTTATCATGCTCCAATCTGTAATTGATAAAAAAGTTAATTTTGAAAAAAATCAATTACAATCTCTATGGACTTTAAGATGTATTGAAAAAATTAAAGAACGTTGTTATAAAAATATAACAATAGTTGGTGCAGGTGTTTTTGGATGTACTGCGGCTATAGAGCTTTCAAAACGTGGGCATAAGGTTACTCTATATGAAAAGCATAATGAAATTTTTTCAGAAACATCATCAATAAATCAGTACAGAGTTCACCGTGGCTATCATTATCCAAGAAGTCTTGATACTGCATTAAGATGTAAAAAAACTTCGATAAATTTTGTTAAGGCTTTTCGTCAGGCAATACTTTCTAATAAATCAGATATAGAGCATTACTATGCAATTGCTGAGAAAAATTCATTAACTTCACCTACTCAATATATTGAATTTTTAAATACTGTAGGATTAGACTATGAGATTGTTCCAAATATTCTAAATACCTCCCTAACTGTCAAAGTTAATGAAGATCTTTTTGATCCATACTTATTAAAAGAGATTATTAAAAAGAGACTCAAAAGCTCAAATGTTAAAATTAAATTAGGTGTTAAAGCATCTTATAAGGAATTAAGCAAGAAAGATGCTGCTGTTGTAGCAACATATTCTGGTTTAAATGATTGGAATGACGAGCCTGAATTATTTCAATATGAGTTGATTGAGAAACCTATTTTCCGTTTGCCTAAAAAATATCAAAATAAAAGTATTGTAATAATGGACGGACCTTTTATGTGTATTGATCCTTTTGGTGATTCAGGAAATCACGTTATGGGAAATGTAGTTCATGCAATTCATAGCACAAATATTGGATATTCCCCATCCACCCCCCCTGGATTTGAAATGCTATTAAATAATGGGGTGATTAAAAAACCTAAAATTACTAATGTTGCTGCTTTTATTGATTCAGCCACCCATTTTTTTCCAGATATAAAAGATGCTGTCCACTTGGGGTCAATGTATACATTTAGAACTGTCAAGCCAAATTTAGAGAAAAGTGATGCAAGGCCTACTTTAGTTGAGCTAATAAACTCAAATACGGTTAGTATGTTTTCAGGAAAAATTTGTACATGCCTTGAAGCTGCAAAAGAAGCTGCGAATTTGATTGAATCTTAATCTTTACTTTAATTTTTTTTAACTAAACATTGGTAATAATTTTGCATGAGTAATCCATTAGTAAGTATTGTAATACCAACATATAAGAGACCTTTAGCGTTAAAAAATGCAATTGATTCAGTCTTGATGCAATCTTATGAAAATATAGAAGTAGTTGTTGTTGATGATAACAACTCATCAGATCCTTTGCATCATGAAACCCAAAGAGTTGTCACTAGTTATAGTGCTATTAGAAAAATTATATATCTTAAACAAGAAGTTCAGCAAGGTGCAAATGCCGCTAGAAATGCTGGAATTTTAGCTTCAAATGGAGAATATATAGCCTTTCTTGATGATGATGATGTCTGGTTCAAAGAAAAACTCGAAGTCCAGGTGATGGCTCTTGAGAAGGACAAAAATATTGGGTTTATATATTGTAATATGATAATTGTTTACAATGGAAATGAAGAGGGCGTAAGTAATTTTAATATTAATTCTTGTTCTTTTAATTCTTTGATTGAGAGAGGTGAGGGCATTTGTACCTCTGCATTGATGGTTAGAAAAAGTATTCTACTTGATCTTGGTGGCTTTGATGTTAGCTTGAAAAGCCTTCATGATTATGAACTTTTATTAAGACTATCAAAAAATTATAAACATTCTATCGTTATGAAGCCATTATTTACATATATAGTAAATTCTGACGGAATATCAATGAACTATAATTTAAAATTTTTAGGAAAAAAGCAGATATTAGATAAATATAAAGGTGACTACTTAAAGTTGGGTAAAAAATATTTTTATAGTAAGCAAAATAGTTTGTTAGGCCAATATGCTATTTTGAGTGGTAGAAAAAGTGATTCAATAAAGTCTTGGTTTATTTCACTTAAATATAATCCAGTTCAATTTAAGGCATACATAAGTATAATTCTTGTCATTGTTGGAGGGGCGTGGTTATACCAAAAAACCTCGAATATTTATTATTTTTTAAGAGATAATTTGGTTAATAAGTGAAAGTATTAATTGTATTTGGTACTCGTCCAGAAGCTATAAAAATGGCGCCAGTAGTTCATTTGCTTGGTAAAAAATTCGATCTAAAAGTTTGTGTAACAGCACAGCATCGTGAAATGTTGGACCAAGTTCTTGACTTATTTGAGATTGTTCCTGATTATGATCTTGATATTATGAAGCCATGCCAAGATCTATATGATGTTACTAGTAATGTTTTAAATGGAATTAAAACATTGCTTATTGCTGAATGTCCAGATGTTGTGTTGGTTCATGGTGACACAACCTCAGCTATGGCAACTGCTATGGCTGCTTTTTACTTAAAAATTCCGGTTGGCCATGTCGAAGCTGGCTTACGCACTTATAATTTGAAATCTCCTTTTCCCGAGGAGCTAAATCGTCAATTAATCTCAAGAATGACTCAATTTCATTTTTGTCCAACACAAAATGCTCGGCAAAATTTATTAAATGAACATGTAAGTGATAGCCAAATTTATGTCACTGGAAATACAGTTATAGATTCACTATTATTGACGGTAGAGAAAGCAAGAGTATCAAATTTTGCGAATAGTACATTAGAAAGTTTGCCATTTCTAAGGTTAGGTATTAAAAATGTTCCACGAATTATCATAATGACTGGCCATCGTAGGGAAAATTTTGGACAAGGTTTTGAAGCAATTTGTGAGGCTTTATATGATATTGCAATTAATAATCCTGATATTAAGATTATCTATCCTGTCCATTTAAACCCTAATGTTCGTGAGCCTGTGAATAGAATTTTATCTAAAGTAGATAATGTATACCTTATAGAGCCAATGCAGTATTTAATGTTTATTAAGTTAATGGATATTTCTTATCTGATTCTTACAGACAGTGGAGGTATTCAAGAAGAAGCGCCTACTTTAGGTAAGCCAATCTTAGTATTAAGAGATACTACTGAACGACCAGAGGCATTAGATGCTGGTACTGTAAAATTAGTTGGAACAGATAAAAATCTAATTGTAAAAATGGTCAATCAATTGTTAACTGATAATAGCGAATATAGCAAAATGTCAAAAGCGCATAATCCTTATGGAGATGGAACTGCGAGTCATGCCATCTTTAAAGTATTAGAAGGATTAGACTTGTGATTGTATCAGTTGTTGGCTTAGGTTACATCGGCTTGCCCACCTCTGCAGTTATAGCGTCTAGTGGTATAAGCGTTATTGGTGTTGATGTAAACCAAAATATAGTAGATACAATAAATCAAGGAAAAATTCATATTATTGAGCCAGGACTTGATGTTTTGATTCGTAAGGCTGTTGAAAAAAATAAATTAAAAGCAGTTATTAAACCAGAAAAGGCAGATATTTTTATTGTGGCTGTTCCAACTCCTTTTAAAGGAGATTATGAGCCTGATCTATCTTATATTAAATCTGCAGTAAGAGCATTTGCACCTGTTTTAAGAAAAGGCAATTTAGTTATTTTAGAGTCAACATCGCCAGTTGGTGCGACAGAGGATATCATAAAGGTAATGAAATCAGAGAGACCCGATTTAACTTTTCCAGATTTTGATAGCAATGATTTACAACCGGATATCTCAGTAGCTCATTGCCCTGAACGTGTGCTTCCAGGCCAAGTAATTCGTGAACTATCAGAGAATTCTAGAATAATAGGTGGAGTAACTAAATTATGTGCAGAAAGAGCTGCTGATTTTTATAACCTATTTGTTAAGGCTGATTGTTTGATTACTGATAGCAGAACAGCAGAATTAAGTAAGTTGGTCGAAAACTCATTCCGAGATGTAAATATTGCTTTTGCTAATGAGTTGTCTTTAATCTGCGACAAATTAGATATTAACGTATGGGAGTTGATTGAATTAGCAAATTATCACCCACGTGTTAATATCTTAAAGCCTGGGCCTGGAGTTGGTGGACATTGTATTGCAGTTGATCCTTGGTTTATTGTTAATTCGGCGCCAAATGAAGCAAAGTTAATTCGAACTGCCAGAATGATAAATGACAATAAACCTAATTTTGTTCTGAGAAAAATTGAAGAAGCAGTCAAAAATACTGGAAGAAAAAAATCTGAACTTGTGATTTCTTGTTTGGGCTTGACATTTAAGCCTGATATTGATGATTTGCGTGAAAGTCCAGCACTAAATATTACTAAAAAGATAAGCGTAATGGAGTTTAAAAAAGTATTGATTGTTGAACCAAATATAAGTAAAGTGCCTAAATATTTTAAAGATATTAACAAAATAACCGTATTTAATGATGCTTTAAAAATGTCAGATATAGTTGTTTTGTTGGTTGATCATACCCAATTTAAAACTGCAGATTTAAGTCTGCTTTCGGGTAAGCAGATCGTTGATACTCGAGGTATCTGGGATAATGCAAAAGGCATTTATTGATGGTGAATAAGTGAGTAATAATAAAATATGCACAAATTGTGTAATGGATACTTCTGATTCAAAAATAGATTTTGATAATAGGGGTGTATGCGATCATTGTCGGGATTTTTATGATAATGTTAAGCCAAATTGGAATACTGGATCAAAAGGCCGCAAAGATTTAAATAAAATTATTACCAAGATAAAAGATGATGGTAAGAATAGAGATTTTGATTGTATTATCGGAATGAGTGGCGGGGCTGATAGCTCCTATCTATTGCATATGGTTGTAGTTGAATTTGGTTTACGACCTTTGGTTTTTCATGTAGATGGAGGTTGGAATACTCAAATAGCTGTAAATAATATCAATGTAATGATAGATAAACTGGGGCTAGATCTTTATACCGAGGTTATAAACTGGGAAGAAATGAAAGATTTTCAGCTGTCATATTTTAAATCTGGACTGGCAAATATAGATGTACCACAGGATCATGCATTTATTGCAACTTTGTATAATTTTGCAAATAAACACAATATTAAATATATTATGAACGGTGGTAATATTTCAACAGAATGCGTAAGAAATCCTTTGGAATGGCTTTATTACGGGACTGATATGGCTCAAATTAAAGATATTAGAAGAAAGTTTGGCACTAAAAAATTAAAAACATATCCATTTAGCAGTGTATTCAGGCATAAGATTTATCTTAAATATTTTCGTGGAGTTAACGTGGTTAAACCTCTTGATTTTATGCCCTATATTAAATTTGATGCAATGAAGTTTTTGGCAAAAGAGTATGGTTGGCAACCATATCCTCAAAAACATTTTGAATCTAGATTTACTAAATTTTATGAAGGATATTGGCTACCCATGAAATTTGGTTATGATACAAGGAAAGTTCAATATTCGAGTTTAATTTTGACTGGTCAAATGACTAGAAATGATGCTCTTGAAATTTTAAAAAAACCTGCAATTCCAATTAATGAGGCAACTCATGATTTTGAATATGTTGCAAAAAAAATTGGGATTACTGTCGAAGAATTACAGTTATATTTCAATCAGGATAATAAAACATATAAGGATTATAAAAACCAATTAAGAATTTTTAGTTTTGGGGCTAAAATTTTAAAAAAGTTTGGTGTTGAAAGGTCCATTAAAAGATGATAGGAATATTAGATTATGGCCTTGGAAATGTTATGGCATTTTCCAATATCTATAAACGGCTTAATATACCTGCCTGTATTATTACAGATGCTAATAAAATTGACTCTATGGAAAAGCTTATTCTTCCTGGTGTTGGCTCTTTTGACTGGGCAATTGAGAGGCTTAACTCTTCAAGTATGAGAGATGCTCTTGAGGAGTCGGTTTTAGAAAAAAAGACTCCAATATTAGGTGTGTGTGTAGGTATGCAAATGATGGCAACAGGGAGTGATGAGGGGAGTACTAATGGTCTTGGCTGGATTGACGCACGAGTTAAACATTTTTCTAAGTTGTCAAATATAAGCCTAGATCTTCCACATATGGGCTGGAATGATGTTGAAACACATCATGAGCACCCTTTGTTTAAAAATCTTCAAAAAGAAGCAATTTTTTATTTTCTTCATTCATACTATTTTCAAGAGAATAATAAATCTCAAATTTTAGCTACGAGTAACTATGGAGGTATTTATACATCGTGTGTATTTAAAGATAATATTTATGGAGTCCAATTTCATCCCGAAAAGAGTCATCAATGGGGTATTCAATTGTTAAAAAATTTTTCTGAAATTAAAAAATGTTGAGATTTAGATTGACACCATGTTTGCTTATTAGAGATAAAGGCTTAGTAAAGACTGTTAATTTTAATGATTCAAAATATGTGGGCGATCCATTAAATGTCGTTAAAATTTTTAATGAAAAAGAAGTAGATGAAATAATTATTTTAGATATTGACGCAACTGCTGATAGTAAGATACCTGATTTATTAATGATAAAAAATTTGGCTGCAGAATGTAGAATGCCATTATGTTATGGAGGAGGCATCTCTTCTATTGCTCAAATTCAGGAGATTATCTCTCTTGGGGTAGAAAAAGTTGCACTTAGTGCAGCAGCGCTTTTTGATCCAGAGCTAATTTCTCAAGCAGCTCAAACAGTTGGAAGTCAGAGTGTAGTTGTAGTAATTGATGTAAAGAAGAGAAGATTTAGTAAAAAATATGATATTTACACTCATAATGGAACAAAAAAGCATAAAAAGGATTTTCTCTCTTGGGTTGCAGAAGTTCAAAGTTTGGGCGCTGGAGAAATTGTAATAAATTCAATCGATAGAGACGGCACTATGAATGGATATGATACTGAATTAGTGGAAATAGTTAAAGAGACTATATCACTTCCTTTGACTGTGTTAGGCGGTGCAGGATCGTTAAAAGATGTTGCTGGTCTGATTAAGAAATTTGGAATTATTGGGGCGGCAGCTGGAAGTTTATTCGTTTTTAAAGGGAAATATAAAGCGGTTTTAGTAAACTATCCTAATCCATTAGAAAAAAAAACTATAACAAAATATAATAAAAAATAATGAAACAGATATTACAGGACATGGCTAAAGGAAGAACTATTTTGGAAAATGCGCCTTCGCCTAATTCTAAATCGGGGAGCCTTTTAATCAACACCACAATGAGTTTAATTTCAGCAGGCACTGAAAGAATGCTAGTTGACTTTGCTCGATCCTCATATATTGAGAAGGCCAAGAAGCAACCAGATAAAGTTAAGATGGTAATGGAAAAAATGAAAACTGATGGCTTTTTAACTACTATTAATGCCGTTCAATCTAAGCTTTCACAGCCTATACCATTAGGTTATTGTAATGTAGGTGTTATTAGTGAAGTAGGTAAAGGTGTGGAAGGATTTAAGCCTGGTGAGCGTGTTGTATCTAACGGTCCTCATGCAGATGTTGTGCGTGTTGTAAAAAATCTTTGTGCCAAAATACCAGATAATGTAGATAATGAAACTGCTTCATTTGTGGTTGCAGCAAGTATTGGGCTTCAAGGAATAAGACTAGCTAAACCAACATTAGGAGAGGCTTTTGTTGTAACTGGTGTAGGCTTAATTGGGTTATTAATTGTTCAGATGTTAAGGGCAAATGGCTGTAGAGTTCTAGCTATTGATTATGATGAAGATAAATTAGCAATTGCCAAATCATATGGCGCTGAAATTTGTAATCCTAATAAAGGTGCAGATCCTGTCTCAGCGGGTATGGCATTTAGTAGAAGTAAGGGCGTTGATGCAATAATTATTACTGCTTCTACTTCGTCAAATGAACCTATATCTCAAGCTGCTAATATGGCAAGAAAATGTGGACGAATAATTATGGTAGGAGTAACAGGAATGAAACTTGATAGATCAGAGTTCTATCAAAAAGAGCTCTCTTTTCAGGTTTCTTGCTCATATGGATTTGGACGTGGAGATAAAGAGTATGAGGACAATGGTAAAGATTATTCTTATGGACTTGTTAGATGGACTGCACAAAGAAATTTTGAGGCAGTATTAGATATGATGTCAAATGGCTCAATAGATGTGTCAAAGTTGGTTAGCTATAAATATAAATTTGATGATGCCTTATCTGCGTATGAAAAGCTTCTAGAGGATAAATCAATTATTGGCATAATTCTTGAGCATGATATTGATGTGAAATTAAGACATATAAAGAGCATCCCATTAAAAGTCAATTCAAGTTTTGATAGTGGTAAGCCAATAATTGGATTTATTGGGGGGGGGAATTATGCCTCTAGGATATTAATCCCTGCATTCAAAGAAGCAGGCGCTCAACTTCATACAATTTCAACTTCTGGGGGTGTTAATGGAGTAGTGCATGGAAAAATATCAGGATTTAGCAATGCTACTACTGATACTGAGGCAATGATTAATAACCCAGATATTAATACAATCGCTGTAGTAACTCAGCATAATTCTCATGCGAAGTTTGTATCTGAATCCTTAAATGCTGGTAAAAATATTTTTGTAGAAAAGCCCTTAGCTTTAACTTATGATGATTTAAATCTGATTGAAGAGGCTTATCATAAAACCATAAAAGAAGGTAAATCACTCCATTTAATGGTTGGTTACAATAGAAGATTTGCACCGCAGGTGCTCAAAATGAAAGCATTATTAGATCCAATAAAGGGGCCAAAGTCATTTATGATGTTAATGAATGCTGGAGCTATTCCAGCACTTTCTTGGGTGCAGGATATTAATTTGGGAGGTGGAAGAATTATTGGTGAAGCTTGCCACTTTATTGACTTAATGCGTTTTCTGGTTGGAGCTAAAATTACATCTATACAAGCAAGAAGAATGGGTGAAGATAAAGGTGTTGAGATTACTGAAGATAAGGCGGCAATTACACTTGGTTTTGAAGATGGCTCTTTTGGTACAATTAATTACCTAGCAAATGGTTCAAGTAAGTTTCCAAAAGAGCGTATTGAAGTATTTGTAGATGGAAGAGTTCTTCAATTAGATAATTTTATTAAACTCAAAGCTTTTGGATGGCCAGGGTTTAAAAAAATGAATTTATGGTCTCAAGATAAAGGACAGAAGGCTTGTGCTAAAGTTTTTTTAGATGCCATAAAAAATGGAGAAAAGGCACCAATTCCTATCGATGAAATTTTTGAGGTTGCACGCACATCTATTGATATAGCTCAAATTTTACGGAGTCAGTAAACAAGTTGTTAGCCAATTTTAAAACATACTGCAAATTGGGATTTTCTAACTTACTTCTTGTTTCTTTTTATAGATTCCAATTAAAATCTGGTTGGTTTAAGTATAGTCTTCCAATAACGCAACCATTAAAAGGTGAGTTTTTTAGGGGCAATCTTAATTCTAAGAAAAATATGGATTGTCCTAAAGATGCTAGATTACTTCTAAAGTCCAAATTGCGATATTTCTCTAATCAATTAGTAGATATAGATAGCCCTCCCAATTGGTTTATTAATCTAGACTCAGGTAGTATTTTTCCAAATGATAGGCATTGGTCAAAAATAGATGATTTTTCTAGGGGTGATATAAAGTTAGTCTGGGAGGCGTCAAGATTTCATTGGTTGGTTCTCGCATCTCAAGGATTTGCATCAACTAATGATCGAGAGTTTGTCAGTTTGATAAACTCTTGGTTAGTGGACTGGTCAAAAAATAACCCATCTAATAAGGGCGTTAATTGGAAGTGTGGCCAAGAGGCTTCTATCAGAGTGATGAATTTATTACTATCGAGTTTTATTCTAGGGGAAGTTGATAGGCCTCAACAGGCATTAATCCAAATGATTAGAGATCATTGTAGGCGTATTAGCAAAACACTCCACTATGCAATTGCCCAGGATAATAATCATGGAACAAGTGAAGTATCTGCATTATATATTGGAGGAGCTTGGTTGAGTCATGTTGGAGAGGCTAGTAAGGAGTCAGATGAATGGTTAAAACGAGGCAGAAAAGGCTTAGAAGAAAGGACTAATCATCTTGTAATGGATGATGGAACCTTTTCTCAATATTCAACAAATTATCATCGATTATTTTTAGATTCTATTTCATTAGTAGAATTTTTTAGAGTTTTATTTAATCAAGCTGAGTTTAGTAAAAAATATAAAACAAAAATTAATTTAGCAATTGATTGGCTTTTTCAATTAACTGATGCAAGAACGGGAAATATTCCTAATTTAGGTGCTAATGATGGCTCATTATTATTACAGTTGGCTGGAAATAGTTATCAAGATTTTAGACCTTCAATTCAATTTTCTTCATTTTTATTTAAAGATTATTGCCCATATCATAAAGGCTGTAATGACATATTAGATTGGTTAAAAATTGATTTATCTACTGCTGTATATAAAGAAAAAAGCCTACAATCTAAGACGTTTAAACATGGTGGATATGTATCAATTATTGGAGAGAAAACCACAGGCCTCTTTTGTTATCCAAAATTTAAATTTCGTCCAAGTCAGGCAAATTTACTTCATTTAGATATTATGGATAGTGGCCGAACAATTATTGGAGATGGTGGAACCTACAGCTACAATAAGGGAGATGAGTGGCTTGAATATTTTTCAGGTATTAGTTCACACAATACTATTCAGTTTAATGACTCTGAGCCAATGCCAAAACTAAGCCGCTTTTTATTTAGCGAGTGGCCTTCAGGAAGGCTTATATCATTTACAAGTAAGAAGTTACGCATGTCCACATCTGCTAAGTATAGTGATTACTTGGGAAGAAGTCATGAGAGAAAAGTGTCTATAGAAAATAGAACTTGGACTATTACTGATAACATATCATGTTTTTCGGGTTTTGCAGTACTAAGGTGGAGATTGTGTAAGGCGAACTGGAAAATTGAAGCCAACCAGCTAATTTCTGATAAAGCCATAATAAATATTAAGGTTAATAAAGCCTCGACTGATAGTATTAATTTAGTTAAAGGTTACCAATCAGATTTTTATAACGAATTGTCAAAGATAGATGTATTTGAAATTATCTTAAATAAACCTTGTATGATTGAAACCACTATTAAATTAAAAGTTGCGGTTACTTGATGCATATACTATATTTTCACCAACATTTTTCTACACCAAGTGGATCAAATGGTATTAGGTCTTATCAGATGGCACAAATGATAGTAGAAAGGGGACATCAAGTTACAATAGTTTGTGGAACTAATGATAGATCGGATACAGGGCTGTCAAATGATTTTTTAAATAGTAGGCGATCTGGATTGGTAGATGGCATTAATGTTATTGAATTTAATTTACCATACTCTAATTCAGATAATTATATAAAACGAGGATTAATATTTCTGTCATTTGCAATGAAGAGTATTGGGATAGCATTAACACAAAAATATGATATTGTTTTTGCTACCACCACTCCATTAACTGCTAGTATTCCAGGTATTTTTGCTCGTTGGTTTAGAGGTAAAAAGTTTGTATTTGAGGTTAGGGATTTATGGCCTGAGGGGCCAAAAGCATTGGGTGTAATTACTAATCCTTTAATATGGAAAAGTATGTTTATTCTAGAGTGGCTATCTTATCATTCTGCACATAGATGTATTGGGTTATCACCAGGCATAATAGATGGGATAAATAAAAGGGGTATTCCAAGAGATAGAATTAAGTTAATTCCAAATGGTTGTGATTTTGGAATTTTTAATTCCAACTCTATAGAATGGAGACCAAAAGAGGTTGCATTAGATGATTTTATGGTTATTTATACTGGTAGTCATGGAATAGCTAATGGTCTAGATTCTCTCCTAGATGTTGCCTTAGAACTAAAAAAAAGAAAATTAAATGATATAAAATTAGTTTTAATTGGCCAAGGAAAGCTAAAGTCATCACTACAAATTCAAGCAAAAAAAATGAATTTAGATAATATTATATTTCACAGTTCAGTTGATAAGCATAAATTATCAGGCCTTATGAAAAGTGCCAACTTAGGATTACAAATATTAGCGAATGTTCCTGAATTTTATTTTGGTACATCCCCTAACAAATTTTTTGATTATATTTCAGTAGGGCTCCCAGTCTTGAATAATTATCCAGGCTGGCTTGCAGGAATGATAGAGGATAATAATTGTGGCTATACTGTCCCACCAGAAAATCCTAAACTTTTTGTTGATGCTTTAGAAGACGCTTTTTATAATAGAGCTAAAATAGAATTGATGGGATTAAATGCAAAAAGATTGGCTATAGATAAATTTAATAGGGAAAGTTTGGCAAATGATTGGGCAGAATTTGTTTTAGGTGTTAATCCATGAAAAGAATATTTGATTTGACACTCTTGTTTATTAGTTTACCTTTAATATTTCTGACTCTAGCTTTAGTTATTTTATTAGTTAAAATTAAACTTGGATCACCAGTGTTTTTCATTCAAAAGCGAACTGGTATTAATGGAATTTTTTTTAACATTTACAAGTTTAGAACAATGACAAATGAGTTTGATGATGATGGTTTTAATTTGCCAGATGAAAAAAGACTGACAAAATTTGGGAAAATGCTCCGTACTTCAAGTTTAGATGAATTGCCTGAGTTATGGAATATTTTAAAGGGAGATATGAGTCTTGTAGGTCCTAGACCATTACTAGAGGAGTATCTTCCATTGTATTCTCCAACACAAGCTAAGAGGCATAATGTAAAGCCTGGTATTACAGGTTGGGCGCAAGTGAATGGACGAAATGCAATTAGTTGGGAAAAGAAGTTTGAATTTGATGTTTGGTATGTAGAAAATCAATCCATTTGGTTGGATATTAAGATATTATTTTTGACATTAATGAAAATATCTACTGGTGATGGAGTGACTCCCAAGGAAAGTCCTATAATGCCAGTATTCAAAGGATCTAAGAAATGAGTAATATACTTATTACTTCAGCTGGAAGAAGGGTTGAGTTGGTTGAATCTTTTCAAATAGAAAGTAAAAAAATTGATAAAAACATCAAAATATTTTGTGTAGATTTAAAGCCAGATTTATCTGCCGCATGTCAAATTGCAGACCTTTCCTTTGCTTCTCCTGCAGTCAATTCTTTAGATTACATTCTATTCTTAAAGCAAATTTGTATTGAAAACTTGATTACAATAATTATTCCAACAATTGATAATGAACTACACATTCTTTCAGAACATCAGGAGGAGTTTCTAGAACTAGGCATTAAAGTTATTATCTCAGATGATTTATTAATAAAGGCCTGTAGAAATAAAAATCAAACATCTGGATTGTTTAATAATCTTGATATTGATACTCCTAAAATTTATGACAAAGAAAATTTAATTTACCCATGTTTTGTAAAGCCTTATGATGGAAGCTCGAGTGAGGGAGCTATGCCATTATTCAATGAAAGAATGTTAACCAAGGAAGTTTTTGAAAACCATAAAAATATTTTTATGGAGTTTATTCCAGAAAGTTATGATGAATATACTGTAGATCTCTACTACGATAAATCTGGAAATCTAAAAGTATTAGTTCCTAGATTAAGAATAGAAACTAGAGCTGGTGAAATAAGTAAAGGGGTAACTAGTAAAGGGGTTATTTACAAATTCTTAAAAGATAAATTAATTAATTTAAAAGGAGCAGTAGGTCCAATAACCTTACAATTATTTTATAATTCAAAAGAAAAGTCTTTTAAAGCAATAGAAATAAATGCAAGGTTTGGTGGTGGCTATCCTTTGGCATATTCAGCTGGTGCCAATTTTCCAAAAATGATAATTTGTGAATATATTCTTGATATGAATGTAGATTTTATAGAAGATTGGGAGGATAATCTTTTAATGCTTAGATATGATTCAAAAGCTTTAATCCATGACTATAAAGCCTAAAGACACCTGTTTAGTTTTAGATTTAGATGATACTTTGTACAAAGAGTATGATTACGTTGCTTCAGGTCTTGAGTATTTAGAGCATCAAATCTTAAAGTTATACGGTGTCGACTTAACAAATCAATTGCAAAAATTTAAAAAAAATGGTGTTGATGATATTTTTCTTGAGATTACTAAAATATTGAATTTACCTCCATCAACTAAACACTCTTTTCATATGATGTATCGGTATCATACTCCCAATATTAGATTAACAGTAGAAACGAAAGACTTTCTTAAAGAGGCTATTGATGAATTTAATCAGGTTGTAATTCTGACTGATGGAAGATCTGTTACTCAAAGATTAAAAATGAAATCACTAAACTTATTAAATATTTCTACTTTTATATCTGAAGAATGGAGCTCAATTAAGCCAGAAAAGAAAAGATTTATTTCTATAATGAATGAGTTTAGTTTTTGCAGAAAATTTTGCTATGTTGCTGATAATCCTTTAAAAGACTTTATTGCGCCGAATAAGCTTGGGTGGATATCAATATGCTTAAAAGGAGATAAAAGGAATATCCATTCTCAGAAACTAAGTTCAGTTGAAAAAGAAAATTATCCTAAATACTGGTTAGATAGTTTAGTGGATATTTACAAATGTTGAAATCTAACTTTTCATCATGGCCTTCATATTCATTAGAGGAAGCCAATGCTGTTAAAAATACCCTTTTATCAAATAAAGTTAATTATTGGACTGGAGATCAGTGTCGAAAATTTGAAAAAGAATTTTCTAGGTGGTCTGAATCTAACTATGCAGTTGCTTTATCTAATGGAACTGTTGCTTTAGATTTAGCACTGAGAGCTTTAGAAATTAGTAATGAAGCTGAGGTAATTGTAACTTCACGAACTTTTATAGCTTCTGTGTCATCTATTATAAATGCCGGTGCCACACCAGTTTTTGCAGATGTTAATTTAGAATCTCAAAATATCACTGCTGAATCTATTCGAAAAGTAATTACAAATAAAACTAAAGCGATTATATGTGTTCATCTAGCAGGTTGGCCATGTGAAATGGATGAAATATTAGTCTTAGCTGATGAGTTTAATTTATTCGTTATTGAAGATTGTTCACAAGCACATGGTGCATCTTATAAAGGAAAATCGATTGGATCTATTGGACATATTGGTTGTTGGAGTTTTTGTCAAGACAAAATAATAACTACTGGTGGCGAAGGTGGAATGGTAACAACTAATGACGAAACTATATGGCGTAGAATGTGGGCATACAAAGACCATGGTAAGAGTTATGAAGCGGTTTATGAAAGGAAACATCCGGATGATGGTTATAGATGGCTTCATGACTCATTTGGTACTAATTGGCGTATGACAGAATTCCAAGCAGTGATTGGTAGGATTCAATTAAAAAGAATGCTAAACTGGCATAATAAACGTTTAATTAATGCAAATAAAATTTGGAGCGCTGCCAGGCAATGTAAAGGACTATTGGCTCCAGTGATTCCTGAGCATATTGAGCATGCTGCTTATAAATGTTATGTATTTGTTCAGTCAAATAAATTAAAATCTGACTGGAATCGTGACAAGATTATTGGAGAAATAAAAAGCTTAGGTGTTCCATGTTTTTCTGGATCATGTTCTGAAGTTTATTTAGAGAAAGCATTTGATAGCTCTAACTTTAGGCCAAAAATTAGACTACCAAATGCTAAAGAGTTGGGTGAAACTTCTCTGATGTTTTTGGTTCATCCCACTTTAACTAAAAGTGAGATCCAAAAAACTTGTAATGCTATTTTATCTGTTATGAAACTTGCTTCCAAAATTTAATTATAATTCTAATATAGATGTTAATAGTTTAAAATTATCCAACAATTTAGTAAATACGCTAGTTAGAAAATAATATTATTTAGATTTATCAATTAGTAAGCAAAATTTCAGTATGAAGGGGACATTCATTTAAGTAAATTAGGTATATGAATTATAGTATTACTAAATGTATAGATAGAGAAGAGTGGAGCAACTTTATTTCTTCTTCACCACAAAATAATATATTTTGTAAGCTTGATTTTGTCGAAGCTTTTGAGCAAAATTACGAAACCTATTTTGTAAAAAAAAATGAATTAATATTGTTAGGTGTTCTGATAGTTAATGATGCATTCTTGTATCAGGGTGTATTATTTTCAGAATATTTTGAGTCATTATCTACTCATAAAAAATGCAAGATCCGTCTTGATTCCATTGAATTCTTGTTAAAAGAATTAGAATTAATATATAAAACCATAAGCTTAGGTATTCATCCAACAATAGATGACTTAAGGAGTTTTCAGTGGCACAACTATCATAATAAGAATGGCCTTCAGCCAAATCTTAAGTTACATTATACTGGTGCTTTAAAAATTGAAAAAAATGAAGATTTTAATCAGATTTTGTCTAATGTTAGAACTTCACGTAGGCAAGAGTACAGGCGGTGCTTAAATAATGGCTTCACAGTTCAAGAGTCAACGGATTTAGACCTTCTTAACTCTCTGCATACTAAAACCTTCAAAAGGCAAAAAATAAATAGACCTCCTAATGAAGTTTTATTAGTGACTAAAGTAGCTAAAGAGTCTATTTCTAAAGGCTTTGGTAAGCTTTTGGTCTGTAAAGATAAACAAGGTATTCCAGCTTCTGCTAACCTCTTTCTTTTTGATGATTCAACAGCTTATTATTTGATTGGAGCTAATGATCCAGATTATAGGAAAGATGGAGTAGGGGCTTATATTTTGTTAGAACAAATTCGAAATTTTATGGCACAAGGAATTCGCTATATTGATTTTGTTGGAATTAATTCACCATTAAGAGGGGATTTTAAAACGAGTTTCAATGCAAAGCCACTGCCATATTATTCATTTACTTTGAGATAGTTGAACTTAGAGAGAAGGCAAGCACTTATTTACTCATTAAACAACTCCCAGCTGGTAGCAGTTCCACGCTTAATATCTTGTTTGACAGTTTTACCAATAATCTGTTCTTCAAATTTTGGCATTAATCCAAACCCTGGTCTTATTCGTCTAATATGCTCAGGTTGAATAATTTCCCCAGATTTTATATCTTTAACAAAATAAACTGAACGCCTAAACTTAATATTCAATTCCTCAGCTGGCTTTCTTTCATAACCAGCCACTCCCAGAGAAGTCCATGCGTCTTTAACCTCCATACAAAGCAATTCTAATTCAGAAGGCTCAATAGAAAACTCAGAATCAGGCCCTTTATCATTGCGATTTAAAATAAAGTGTTTTTCTATCAATGTTGCCCCTAGGCTTGTTGCAACAACTGAAGCAGTATTTGTAACAGTATGGTCTGACAATCCAATCTGAACTCCTAATCTTTTAGATAAATCAGGAATAGTTAGTAGATTAGATTGCTCAATAGGTGCAGGATAGCTACTTAAACAATGCAAAACAACCATGTCTTTACAACCTGCATCTCTTGCAGTTGCAACCATTTCTTCAATTTCTTCCAAGTTGGCCATTCCAGTTGACATAATTAATGGCTTTCTAGTTGAGGCAATATATTTAATCAAAGGCAAATCAGTTGCTTCAAAAGACGCCACCTTATAAGCTGAAACATTTAGATCCTCTAGCAAGTTAACAGCTGTTTCATCAAACGGGGTTGAGAAGCATGTAATACCTAATTTTCTTGCATGGTCAAAAATGGTTTTGTGCCATTCAAACGGTGTTTCCGCCTCCTTATACAAATCGTACAATTTGTAGCCATCCCATAATCCACCTTGAATACAAAAATCTTCATGATCTGAATCTATTGTCATGGTATCTGCAGTATAAGTTTGTAGTTTTACTGCATCAGCTCCGCAAGCTTTGGCTTTGGTAATAGTATCTAAGGCCTTTTGCAATTTGCCATTATGATTTGCAGACAATTCGGCAACTATATAAGGCGGATGTTCAGGGCCAATTTTTCTTCCATCAATAACAATCTCAGACATCATTTTCTCTTTTTAGTGAAACAAGCTATTTTATTATAAGTGTTTGATAGTAAGTAAGTAAGAACAAATTGAACTGCACCAATAACTATAGTATTATTCAGCATAAAACTAAAAAATATTTGATGTCCAATAGACGAGGAAAGTATTTTTATAGTGACAAATGATTATCACGTTTTAAGAACACATTAAATATTTTCCTAAATTTATGGAGAACAATATATAGTTAATGTTATAGGATCAAAAACTACTAAAAAAAGTTATCAGAACTGGAGAAAAAATCATTGAATGTATTCTATAAAACTTTTAACGTTGTTAAGTCTAGAGATGATGATTTAATATATAAACGATTATGTACAGATCACCCTTATGATACCGGAGACATTTATTCCAAGGTTTAGTTTCAATAAACACTATAATTAGATTATCGTGAAACATATGAAAAATAAAATTTTGTTCTTAGGTGATGAGACATCCCCTATTTTAAAGTGGTTAGTAAGTTCTAAAGAACTTGTAATGCAAACTTCTGAAAAGATAACTATAGGACTAATACATTCAAACAATATTAACTTTATTGTTAGTTATGGTTACCATCATATTCTTGAAAAGAATATTTTAGATCTTTTTCCTGATAGAGCAATAAACTTACATATAGCATATCTTCCTTTTAACCGAGGGGCAGATCCTAACTTTTGGAGTTTTGTAGACAATACTCCTAAAGGTGTTACTATTCATTATTTAGATGAAGGTATTGATACTGGAGATATTATTGTTCAAGAGAGAGTTGAATTTGATACAAAACAAGAAACACTTGCAACGTCGTTTGAAAAGTTGCAATCAACTATTCAAGATTTGTTTAAACAGAACTGGCAAGATATAAAAAAATTGAAATGTAAACGACAAAAACAAGTTGGCAATGGCACGTATCACAAGGTTAAAGATAAGAGAAATTTGCATCACCTTTTGGAAGGTGGTTGGGATACACCACTAAATGCGTTGGAGAAATACAGTGTAGCAAATTTAACAGGAGAAATTGTTCAACTGTGTTATTTTGATAAAACTATGATAGGTGATGACTATATATCTTGGTTAAACGATCCTGAAGTCGTTAAATATAGTGATCAGAGTTTTTTTGAGCATACAAAATTATCTAGTTTAAATTATTTAGAATCTTTTTCACAAACTAATAACTTATTTCTTGCAATTAAGGAAAAACAAACAAATAATTTAATTGGAACAATAACTATTTACATTGATAAAAATCATGGGGTAGCAGATCTTGGAATTATGATTGGAAATAAAAAATATTGGGGATGTGGAATAGGAACCGATACATATAGCTTGGCTATAAAGTATATTTTCAATGAATATAATCTTCGAAAGATAACTTCTGGAATGCCTTCAAGTCACCTTGGTATGATTAAAGTTGTAGAGCGCTCAGGAATGAGTCTTGAGGGGATAAGGGCCCAACAACAAATTTTTTGTGGGGTGTTAACAGATACTCTTCATTATGCAATTTTTAATAAGTATGAAAATGGTTGAATATTAGAAGGGTAGATTAAAACACATCCCAGTCAGAAAATGTGACCTGCCATAAAGCAGCCTTCAATAAATTACTCGATTTTTTTTCATTTGTCCAACGAGCAAGTAAGTAAAGTTTACGTGGATTAAATCTACTTGGAACCTTAACAAAACCTACATTCTCTTCTATTTTTTTATCAACTGAGGTACCGGACTTTACTATAAAAGCTATCTTATCATCAGCATATAGACTGTCTATATTACTGAGTAGTTTTTTAGCGCTATTCACTTGGTCATAAGCTAAGTCCATTATTACAAGACATTGTTCTGAGAGAATATATTCTATCTTAACTACAGCAATTGCAACAAGCTCAGAGTTCGAGCGCAAGCCTAATATTTTATATTTACTATTAAGTGGATTATTGAATCGCCATTCGAGATAAGTTTTATTTCTTAATAATCGAATTTCATGTCTTAAGCCGTATTTTAGAAATAAAGTCTCAATCTCTGTATCAAATCCATCTACCTCCTCTATCAGATCAAATTGATCTAACTTTTCCAGCTTAAATCGACTATAAATCTCAAGTAGGCCACCAAATATTGATCCAAAAAATTTACTATTAATCTTTTTTTC
>Ga0075444_10000592_pt1 | contig 21473 bp, 28 predicted proteins | sample CoawatmetaG01DNA_FD_76836 | JGI IMG/M metagenome (GOLD analysis project Ga0075444, IMG submission 76836) | Marine microbial communities from the West Antarctic Peninsula - Coastal water metaG017-DNA | ecosystem: Environmental > Aquatic > Marine > Coastal | place: Atlantic Ocean: West Antarctic... | reverse complement strand
TCAAGAACCTCCGCAAAATTAAAGCCAAGCGAATGGCAGATCCAGCACGACTCATCCAGCGAGCCCAGAAGCAAGCGAAGAATATAATCCGCAAAAGAATGGCGGGGGAGAAGGGAGCCAAATATAATACTCTGTCTGTGTCAGCCAAAATTGCCATTGATAAGTTGACCCTCACAAAGGCACCTGCTATCAAAATGCTAGCAAAGAGACTGCTACCCAAAGTACGACAGGCGGAGATGCAGCGGTTGAAGAAGGCGCGCTCTAGCAAGAAGGAGTCATATGATATACTCAGCTTCAATGGGTTGAATGAGGACGTCACGCAAAAGCAGATCAATGACCTTGAGAAGTTTGCAGATAGGTTGTTAGCTAAGTTTGATATTGATGTAGAGTTCACTCGACACTTCGCGGATCGAATGAACGACAGTAGAAATAGTCCAGAAATTAAAGTATCGGAGCTACAACGCTTCTTCAAGAAGATCGCAAAGAACAAGGGCAAAAACATTCGACAAAATGCCGATGCAGAAGTTGTATTAAAAGACATGCAGGCAGATCTAAACTTACCTGTGGTTATCAAATATGATAAAGACAAACAAGATTTCGAAGTCATTAATAAGACCATCATGCGAAAGAAGGATTTTAAGACTACCAGCAAAACTATTCAGTACGAAGGTACCCAACAAGCCCTCAACGATAGCTTTGAGATGTTCCTAGAATCCAAATTTTCCAATGCCGAAAAAGCACAAGATAAGGATGAGAAGGAACGACTGAAGGCTAAGCACGATGCTGAGCTAAAGCGCCAGAAGAAAACACATGATGGTGACATGGACCGAGCTCGAACCAGGGACACACGTACTGTCAATCGTTCTACACGCGTCGAATCGCTAGACCTGTTAGATGAGGGCGTCAATGATCCAGGTATCTTTAAGGCCGTTTTCTTGGCAGGAGGACCGGGCTCAGGTAAATCTTTCGTAGTCGGTAAGACAGCTTTAACGGCTCTCGGACTCAAGCTAATAAACTCGGACACTGCTTTTGAGAAGTATCTAACTAAAGCAGATCTTACTTTTGATCCAGATGATATCATGTCGGACGAGGGTCAGGCAGCTCGTGCTAAAGCAAAGGCTGTTACGGGTCTTAAACTCAAAGGAGCTATCAACGGACGTCTAGGCCTAGTCATCGATGGTACTGGTAAGGATTTTGCTAAGATAATACGACAGGCAATGCAACTCAAGATCTTGGGTTATGAGGTCGCCATGATCTTCGTCAACACAGACCTCGAAACTGCGTTGGATAGAAACGCTAATCGCTCCAGAACCCTCCCTGATGATAAAGTAACAGAGATGTGGAAGAATGTTCAGAAGAACATTGGTAAATTCCAGAACTACTTCAGTGACAAGTTCGTTGTAGTAGACAACTCAAACGATGCTAACATAGAAGGAGCGGTGAAGTCAGCATATAATAAAATGAGCAAGTGGATTAAGTTACCTCCTAAAACTCCCAAGTCCAAGATGTGGATTAAGTCTGCTAAGCAGGCTCGTGGCATAACCGAACAGGTTGAGCAGATAGACGAGTTGTTTGAGAAGTTTGCTGGTAGTGACAAGTTTGGTATCAACAGATTAGCATCCAAGACCCTCAAAAAGAAATCTTATAATCATGCGGCTCAAACTCTTAAAGATCTGATTAGCCGCAAGAAAAAAGAGAAGACTGATAACCACGGTGTACTGTACTATGCAGCAAAAGTAGCCAAGTCATATGCTGGCGTCGATGCTAGAACACTAGCCAACATGGTAGAAGGATATACGAAGACTGAAGAAGCCCTCATAAAGAAGGCCCTCAAGCATCATATACCCCTCAGAGTAGTAGAAGAAGTATATGATAGAGGAATGGTTGCATATGGTGGGGAAACCGATATCGATCAAACCCAAGAGCAATATGCGTTTAGTAGATTAAACAGCTTTATTGGTGGGGGAAAGGCAACCACTATAGACTATGATATAGATCTTCAGCCATATGTAGAGGTAGAGGAAGAAAAGTTTCAGCCACATATGATGTATGATCCCAAAACAGGTGAAGGCAAAAAAGCATATGTTAAAAAAGATCATTTGGCTATGAAAGCAAAGGGCTGGGGGCATGATAAGCCTAAAGTCGAAGAAGAGGGAGCTAAAGATTGCTGGGATGGATATAAAAAAGACGGTACTCAGCCTGGAACAGGTAAGAACAAAGGCAAACGTGTCAACAACTGCGTCAAGGAAGATGAAGTAGGTGGCGCAGGGGAGTTTGGAACGGATAAGCTCAAGAAGAAGTATGAGAAGGATACCCCAGGAGAAAAGAAATAATCATGAAAAAATTTAACGAATTAAACGAAGAAGTAATCGACCAATACTGTGAGACCTGTGACCTCTACGAGGACATGGAACTGACAGAAGCTGAACACGAGGGTAAGAAGGTTACGTTAAACGATCCGATCCGTACCAGCGAAGTATCGAGTAAGAAATTCAAAGTATATGTAAAGAACGAAAGTGGTAAGGTTGTAGTCGTTCGCTTCGGTGATCCCAAATTGTCGATAAAGAGGGATGACCCTGCACGTAGAAAGAGCTTCCGTGCAAGACATAACTGCGCTGATCCTGGTCCAAAATGGAAGGCTCGGTACTGGAGCTGCTATCAGTGGAGAGCTAGTTCTAAAGTAGACAGCTAGAGTATATATTATGAGAGGAATGGATGCACTACAGCATGTCATTAAATATGATGACGTGTCAACAATATTAGATGTTGGATCATGGAGAGGAGATCAAGCTCGTTTCCTTGAGAAGCACGGGAAGATAGTTAAGACAGTAGACTTCAATGTCGCTGCAGACTTCACTGGCAACTTCCTCCATATCGATTTCCCAGAGAAGTTTGACTGTATCTGGTGCTCTCATACATTGGAACATCAACCAAATGTTGGGTTGTTCCTTGAGAAGTGCTATAATGATCTGAGGGACGGTGGCTTGTTGGCAATAACAGTGCCGTTTATGCGCAAGTATGATCACAGTGTAGTTGATGGTCATCTAACATATTGGAATGGTGGAAACCTGCTATACAATATTATAGCAGCTGGTTTCGATTGCAGCAACGCTAGAGTTAAAACATATGCAGATCAGGTATCTGTCCTTGTACGTAAAGTGGGGGCTGATCTACCTGAAATGACAGGGGATCGAGGAGAGATAAATCGATTGTCGAAGTTCTTTCCTATGAAGGTGGATCAAGGATTCAGCGGACACATTGAGTCTCTTAACTGGTAATGCTGGGCCTGATACCTTCTAGATGCAGTGCACAATTCACTGAGGCATTCAACGCATTTAGAAACATGGGTGAAAAATGCACCGTGTTCCAGAATGATAAGGACGTATCTGATAAACTCAAGGAGTGTGATTGGTATGTCATGGTCGGTAATGATGTTATAGGCCGAGCAGCAAAAGAGTATGTGTATAATAGCGGCAAGCCGTTCATAGTACTCACAGGTTCACTTTTCGACGTTAAAGGAACCAATAAATATATCAGATTGAACGTGAACGGATTCACCAATAACTTTGCCAGCATGCCTCCCTCGAACACAGACCGATGGGATATTATGCAAAACTATCATAAGATGGATAGTTGTTTTACCAAGATGCCAGGGGACAAGATTGTAATTGCTATGAACGCTACAACATCACCGGCGATATTTGAGGTAGACATTGGAAAATGGTTCTATGATATCTGCGAGGAGTTGCGAGATATAACTGATGGACAGATCGTTGTCCGCAGTCACCGTAAAAAGAAGCTACCGTTCAGTTCATGGTTTGATAAGGCTAAAAGGCATTATAGTGTAACAGAAGAGAGTGATAAGCCAGGTAGAATCACTAAATTTGGGGATATCAGATGTGCTATAACGTTGACTACGACATATAGTGTAAGCGCTCTAGCACAAGGTGTACCGGTGATTGCTACTCACCCCGGTAACTTCGTTTATGATATAACAAGGAGTGATATTAGTGAGAGTGCACTCGACTGGTATCCGGATCAAGACCAACTCAGACACCACTATGGCATTATAAGTAATTGTGAGTGGTCGATAGAAGAAATCAAGGACGGAAGTGCGATGAAGGTGTTGCGACCTCTCCTAGATAACAATATTATCACCAATAGGTGTTGGCTCGGAAGCAAATTTAATGTATAATGTGTATATTGGGTGGGATAGTAAAGAACCGATCGCTTATGATGTGTGTAAATATAGCATAAATCGCGAAAGTTCAATTGATGTAAATACTATACCGCTTATACAAAATGAGCTACGTGAGAGACAGTTATATTGGAGGGACCAGGATATTGGTTCCACAGAGTTTACAATCACAAGATTTCTTGTTCCATATTTAAATGGATATAGTGGAATAGCGTTATTTTGTGATTGTGATTTCCTTTATGTAGAGGACATTAAGAAGCTATTTGATCAGTTTGACCCGAGCAAGGCTATACAGGTTGTCAAGCACGAGTATGATCCAGTAGAGGATAGTAAGTTTCTTGGAAACGTGCAGCACAAGTACCCAAAGAAGAATTGGTCTAGCTTGATGCTATTTAACTGTGACCATCCAAGGAACAAGGCTTTGACGCTAGATTGTGTCAATCAACAGCCACCAAGTTATCTTCATCAGTTAAAGTGGCTAGATCACGATGATATAGGAGAGCTTTCTCACGAGTGGAATTGGCTCGAGGGACATTATAGAGAGCCTCAAGATGGTAGCCCCAAGGCTATACATTATACAAGGGGCGGACCTTGGTTTGAGGAGTGTGCAGGCGTAGAATATGCAGATGACTGGAACCAGGCATTACAAGAATTAAATAAAACTCGAGGAGAGTAACATGAGCCAGCGCTCACTAGAAAACACGATTAGACAGATTCAACACGATGCTGCGATTGGCGATATCGTAAATGAAGAGCTACAGGTAGTTGCAGAGTCCACGGACCTCGAAGAAGGTGCAGTGAAACGTAAAATGGAAGACGATGCTGAGTCAATGTCCAAAGCAGACTTTATCAAAAAGCATGGTAAGGACATGGCCGAGTTCTGGGAAGACATGAACGAAGCAGTAGAAGACAAAGACGAAGACGAAGAAGATGAGTCAGAAGACAAACCCCTTGCTTCTAAGAAGAAGAAAAAGGAAGCAGAGCCGGAAGCAGATGATAGCGAAGAAGTTGATGAGTCTGTAGGAATAGAAGAAGCCTTTACTGTAGAAGTTCCTAAACAAAGTATCGGTGGTAAGACTATCGGTGGTGGTAAAGGTGGGGTCTTTGTTAAGGCAAAGACTGCTCGTCAAGCAATCCAAATGGTTGCTCGAAAATTGGGCGTCGATTTCATGATGCTTAAAGTCGGTAAGGTAGTTAAAGAAGGTGTTGAACACACCCTCGAAGAGGCGGCTACAGACTTTTTCAAGGTATCGAAAGACATTCTTAAACTGAAAGATAGTGTGGATCAGAAACACATCAATAGAATTGGTAAGTTGTTTGGCGATATTGCTTCAAACTCTTCATTACAGAAGCGGGACAAGTCGGTACTAGCAATACAGAAGGCCATGCGCGCTATGGACACGGATTCGCGAGATGCCATCAATGACGTTCTAGATGCCCATAAGCTCCGCAAGGGACCAAATCTGGTCGTAGATCATGTTGAGATGGATGAAGCCAAGCGCAAGTTTGAACCCAGTGCCCCCTCCGCTAGTGCAGCTGAACGCCGTAAGGCAATTGAAAAGCACCAGGCCAAGAGAGGTAAGAAGGATGATTATGATATGGACGACGATAAGCCCAAAACAAAACGCGTGAAAGGCAAATATGGTACGTCGCATTATGATGAGTCCGTGTCTGTTGATAGAGTCAACGAGTCTTCTGATAGCCGCTTTTCAAGATTGCTTTCAAATGCAATCAAAAAGAAATCATAAATACTAATAATAATTCAAGGAGAAACACGTGAAACTTCAAGACCGACTAGGCATTAGTGATGAAATGATAGAAGCGATTCGCTCTGTCACAGAAAAGAAAGCTGCGGATCCCGTTAGTTCAGATGAGCTAAAGGGCAAGTATAAGGAACGCGAAGACAAGGATATCGACAATGATGGCGATACTGATAAAAGCGACAAGTTCTTACATAAAAAACGCAAAGCAATCTCTAAAAACATCAAGAAGTCTAAGGCAGATGAAATTGATGTGCAACCAAAGATTAGTGACGATATCCGTGAAGCTGCTGCACATGCAGATCATGTTAGCTTACATCCGCATCCAACTAAGAAAAATTCGTACCACGTTGGTGAAGTTGGTAAGAACCTCAAAGGACGATTGAAGACAGGTGAAACTGTATCAGACAGTGAGGTTGATGACTTGGCCGATATGGGTTACAGAATTAAGACACATAGTAAGGGACTGAAGGAAGCTACGGGCGTTGCAGCCGGTGCTCTCGATCCACACAACTGTGCAACACACGTTTATCACGAGCAATGGGGCGATGGTCAGACAATCTTCTCTATGCACGCTGAGCCAAACAGCGAAGGTCTAGTTGAGTGGTATGATGTGATGTTCGAGCACGGTATTGAGAAACAAGTATATGCTGCTGATATGGATGTTCTGGCTGAGATGAGCCACGGCAACCACAAGAAAAAGAAGAAAAAAACAGCTTAATAACTCAATAACAGGAGACATTCAATGTCAGCTTGGGGAAACAAAGACGATATCGCATCACCAGGAACGGTATCATTGTCAGGAAGTACAGTAACTGGAACAGGTACATTCTTCGCAAACAATTATGTTAGCGGCGATGTAATCAAATTCAACACGCACGGTAGTGCTGTAATCAATGCAATCTCTAATAGCAGCGTCATGACGGTTGTGTCAGTCGCTGAGATTTCGCTTGCTTCTCTTACAGCTAACACCTATACTGTTAGCGAAAAGCCAGTTTATTTAGTAGACACGGACACCAATACACAGGCTTCTGATGTATATGGCGTATCTGTTGCTGAGAAAGCATGGGCAAACACTACTTCTGACGTATACCGAGCTGCTCACGCAGGTTGGGTAAAGATTGGCGATCAGTATACTGATGCTAACGGCAATACGCGTCAAAAGAGCGAAGTATTAGTTGCAATGTCATCAATTAGCGGCGACGCAGATGATGATACCGGCAACGTTGCATTACCAGAAGGTTAAGAGGTAGAAAATGGCTGATAAGAAAATTACGGAGCTTCCGGCTCTTACGACTGCGGCATCTAGCGATGTCTTATACATTATCGATGATGCTACTGGTACGCCAGTCAGCAAGAAAATCAGCCTGTTGAATCTATTGGGTGCTGTGCCGGCGAACACTGTGTTTACGGCACACACCACATTCAACAATAAAGTAACTGCGGCCAATGGCGTGATTACATTGGCGACATCGACAACTCCAACGTCAAACAATGCGACGACGGACCTTGGTGCAGGGATGCAGGGAAGCATGTTTTGGGATCAAAACTATCTGTATATTGCAACATCTAATACAGAGATCAAAAGGGTTGCGCTAAATACCTTTTAATTAATCCTGGGAAACATCCTTATAATGTTACAAATCGATGATAATAACTTTTCGTTATTTGCTGCAAAATATTATGATAATCCAAACTGTATTGATATACTTGAGTTCCACGATGATCTTAATCGAATCAAGTATATCAAGCGGTTACTAAAACAATACTCGGAATCTGGGAAGCTGAAGGAGCGATTGATACTCAATCACCTCATCACGCTATTCAACGTGTTTGAATCACCTGCATGTACTAAGATGCTGGTGTTCAAGCTCTATGAACATATGCCTGTCCTCAAATCATTCATAAGCTATTTGAACTATTGGCCAGAAAGAATTGATGGATTAGGGGCAAACAACCTCTCTATACTCTCAGATGATATAGAGACCGACCCGTACGTAGATAAGGTATTACAGAGCATATGACACAAGCTGTTGATCTATATGTAATATACAAATTGGTGAAAGCCATTTCTACTCCGTTCGATGAAACCGATGCCTTTGAGCTAGGTATAATTGATGGAAAGGGTAAACTTCTGCGTAAGCCAAAAACGGCTAAGGAGAAGGATGCATATGATCACTTTGACCGTGTTGTATTCAATCTCAAGCGCATAATGGCGAAGTTTGGATTAGATAAGAGATACGCCACCTATGCTGGTGCCCTACTATTGATGCGGGAGAGTGCAAATGACTATCAGTCTTCAGATGATCAATTGGAGACGGCGCTAATAATCGAGTACAAGAGCCTACAGAAGAAAGCATCTAAAACTTTTAGTTCATTGAACGATGAGGTAAATGTTACAGGACCAGCTGTTGCCGGTACAGGGGACGACCCCGTACACTGGGCCAAGCGATCAAAGGGACGTCCTAAAAGAGTTGGGCGATCCATTAGTGGCGTACAGTATCTTAAAAAGAGAAAGAATAAAGAGGAACAGCCTCAATGAACAGAGACAGTGTTTTCGAAACTTTAAAGATAGATGAAGGTGTTGTAAATGAAATTTATAAAGACCATCTGGGCTACCCAACTTTCGGAGTTGGTCACTTGGTCCTCGAGTCTGATCCAGAGCATGGGCAAGAAGTCGGAACACCAGTCGACGAAGACAGAATCCGTGAGTGCTTCGAAAGAGACCTCGATACAGCAGTATCCGAGTGCACAGTCCTATATGGAGACGGTTTCAGCGATTGGCCGGGAGAAGTCCAAGAAGTCTTAGTGAACATGATGTTTAATATGGGTCGTCCTCGTCTGAGTAAATTTAAGAACTTTCGCAAGGCACTCGATGCATGTGATTGGGCACAGGCCGCTGTTGAAGGCCGAGATAGCCGCTGGCACAAACAAGTTACCAATCGCGCAGAGAGACTAATGACGCGGCTAGAGAACTTATGAGCAGAGTTAAGGAACCACAACATCCTACTGAAGGTGAGTGGTCCTTTGATATGAAGGGCAACCTGGTTGTGTTTCGACACGGAGAATGGACACACCGTTAACTGTTGCCTTTACGTACATAGTATTGTATAATAGACATCTATTAACAAGAAAGCACCAATGAGAGACATATTATGATTAAAACACTACTTGTTGTACTATCACTAGCTTTCCCTGCTGCATCGTACGCTGGGTCCAGTGATATTATCGAAGGAATAGTAGTATTAGGGGCTATCAAATCTCTACTACATGATCACGATGATGATTCTATCCTAATGGATATCGTTACAGACAATGTATATGGTGGGCCAATACTAGCTACTAACCACAGACATTATCGAAATCGCGATATGAGAGCAATATATGATCATATTCCACGTACCAGATATGATGATGATATCAGAGATCTCCGTGCTATTAAATTTCACAGCTGGCGTCGATCCAGGACCTGTGAACATCCACCTTGCGGCCAATAGGCCGCTTTTTTTTGTCTATAAAAAAGCTATATAGTAATACTACCATCAATAAGTGAGTATACTATGTTTAAAAACATACTCGTTAGGACGCCCCTGACGCAACTAGTAACTTGGTTCAAGAACCTATTCACGGCTGAATATGAGCTGACTATATGGATGAACATCGAAACTACAAACGGTGACGGTGCGGTTATTGTGACAAGGGACGAGCAAATTTTCAAGCTATCCAAGATAACTAAAAAATCAGCCAAACACTTTGTCGGTAAAGATCTCAGTAACAACTTCTTTGAAATCAAAACCAATACTGTGATGGACTACAAAATAGTGAGGATACACTAATGCAATACCTAGTAATAATATTGACAATAATGCTTCTGACGTTGGGTGCATCTAGCAAGTGGTATTACGAAGATACCCAGGCAAGAATAGCTACTCTGAGAGAGAACTCAGCTAAGCTCGAAGTAGCAGCAGAGTCAAATCAAAATACCATAACAAGGCTGAAAGACGATGCCATTGAGTTAGTAAAGAGTAATATTGAACTACAGGTGGGTCTCAAGGCAGCTTCTACACAAGTTGATGCGCTTAGAGACAAATTCATTGATCACGACCTAATCAAATTGAGCTTAAAGAAGCCAGGTCTAATAGAAAAGAGGATAAACGATGGTACAGCTAAAGTTTTTGACGATATCGCTAATATTACTAGTAAGTAGTGGTTGTTCTATATTAGTTGGGCAGGATCCAGAGAAGCAGGTTGTCCTACAGACTGAATACGTAGAGAAGTTTATACCTATCCAGAAAAGACCCGATGCCATTATTCCTCGGGATGTAACATTTAAAGTTGTTACGAGCGAGAACCTTGAGCAGTTCATGGAGTATATAAGCACTACAACCGGTGCTATAGTGTTTTACGCCATGACTGTGAACGACTACGAGCGTCTCTCAATGAACGTGGCAGACGTGAAGAGATACCTGCTACAACAGAATGAACTTTTAATTTACTATGAGAATGCAGTAGCGCCGAAAATCGAGGGCGATGAAAACTCAAAGTAATAAATAAAGCTAGCAACCAAATATTCGGAAGTACCACGATGGCTGGCACAAAAATTAAGAAAGGCAAGAATCTAGAGCATGAATCTGTTCTGGATTCCGCTGATTTGAATGGTGATGGTGTTGTATCTGAAGAAGAGTTGACTATGCACGAGAAAATGATTAATATTGAGAACGCTGATCAAAAGGAAGATGCTCAGCGTAAGATGGCATGGTTTGCGTTAGCAGGCATGTTATTGTACCCGTTTGCTGTCATATTGGCGGTAGTTGGGGGGTTAGATAAGGGGGCTGAGATTCTAGGCGATATGGCGGCAACATACTTTGTTTCCGTTGCTGCGATCGTAGCTGCATTCTATGGCACACAAGCGTACGGTAAAGACAAAGGAAAGTAATTTAACATGGAAACAGAAGTTAAATTGGCAACAGATGTAGAGGTTCTCAAGAAGGGTGTAGAGCACGCATCCTACGTAGCAACGAAGTTGGATGTTGCTATAGAGAAACTGTCTGAAGTTGCTAGCAGCCTAGATCGTATGATAGCAGTACATGAGAATCGGTTAGAGCACCACGAACAGGTCGACAGAGAGCTGTTTTCACTTATCGAAGAACGCCGCAAAGAAACAAAGGAGCAATATGAGACTCTGCACAAGAGAATTGGTAGTATGAGAGACGATTTCGATCACGAACTTTCCGATTCCTTGAAGGCACTGTCTGCTGAGATCAAGGAGCTCAAGAGCCATAACGCAGAGCACCATAATGAAATATCCCGTCGGATATCAGGTCTCGAGAAATGGCGCTATTTTGTCATGGGTATGGCTGCTATTGGTGGCTTTATAGTGGCTAGATACGAAATAATGGCTAAGATGTTCAGTTAACTGTTGACTTTATCTTAAAACCCTGTAGAATAGCCGTGTAGCGCTATTAAGTCTAACTGGGTTTATATTATGAGTGAATGGATCGATAGGAAATATGCTGGATTACTTTCGCCGAGGCTGGAACGCTTCAGTGTTAAGACGCATCAGCCGTACCTAGCTAGCTTCAGATGTCCTATCTGCGGCGATTCGAAAAAAAACAAGTGGAAAACTCGGGGATTCCTGTTCTCTAAGAAGGGTGGACTATTCTTCAAGTGCCATAACTGCGCAGCTAGTACAACACTAGGTAACCTCCTCAAGCAGCTCGACGTATCAACATATAAGCAATATGTGATGGAACGATACAGAGAGGGTGGCCACAAGAAACAGTCGCATGCCAACGTAGCCAGTGTGTTTGACTTTTCGTCCCCGAAATTTGCAGAGAAGAATATACTCGACTCCTTCCTGGAGAAGGTAAAAGGTACTATCGCCGAAGAGTATTTATCTGATCGACGAATACCTTCTAGTCGATGGAGTTCTCTGTATTACGTAAGTGACGTAGGTACAATGGAGCGGCTAAGCGATAAGTACAAGGACCGCATCGTTGGTAATGATCAGCGATTGGTCATACCCTTCTATGGTAGGAACGATCATCTAGTTGGTGTGACATGTCGGGCCCTAGGGGATAGTCGACTGCGTTACGTCACTATACGTATCGATGATGATGTACCGATGATCTATAATCTCAATAAGATCGATGAGTCCAAGACCGTATATGTAACAGAGGGTCCTATCGATAGCATGTTCATAGACAATGCATGCGCAGTTGGTAACAGTGATCTTACTTCTATAAGTCCTACAGTCAATAAAGAGAGTGTTGTACTCGTATATGACAACCAACCACGTAATCAGAATCTAGTTCAAACCATGCAGCAAGCGGTAGCAGCTGGGTTTACCATGGTGATGTGGCCAGAGTATATTGAGGAAAAAGATATTAATGATATGGTCATGTCTGGCATCAAAGTACAGGAAGTTATAGAGAATAACACATATAGCGGCCTACAATTACAATTAGCATTTAATAAATGGAAGAAAGTTTAGTATATGGTGGGATTTCGCAACTCTCGGCAAATTCAAATAGCTAAATGATAATACAATAACATAAAACAGTAGTAGACATTATACCTCTTATCGGGTATAATCCTCTGATTGATTAACACTTGGATAATAATAAAATGAATTCGTTACCAATTAATGTAGTAAAGCGCAATGGTGATCAGCAGTTGCTAGACCTCGAGAAGTTCCATCGAGTTGTGTCCTGGGCCTGTGAGGGAATTACAGGTGTGTCAGCATCCGAAGTAGAGTTGCGATCTCACGTACAGTTTTACAATGATATAAAATCAAGCGATATCCAAGAGACCTTGATCAAGGCAGCAGCTGATCTAATTAGCGAAGAGACACCCAACTACCAGTATGTTGCGGGTCGATTAATCAATTACCATCTACGTAAGGCCATATATGATGGCCCAACTCCAACCCGGTTATATGATCACGTTAAAGATGTCATATCCAAGGGCTTCTATACTAACGAGTTACTTGATTGGTATACAGAGGAAGAGTTTGATGAGATGGATAAGTTTGTTGTCCATGAGCGTGATAACAACCTAACTTATGCCGCTATGGAGCAATTCCGAGGCAAATACCTGGTGCAGAATAGATCTACTAAGGAAATATTCGAGACTCCACAGATGGCGTACATACTAATATCAGCTACGTTGTTCGCAAGCTATGAGAAGGACCGTATGACATGGGTTAAAGATGCATATAATGCGTTCTCTAACTTCGATGTCTCCTTGCCTACCCCAGTAATGTCCGGTGTGAGAACGAATGTCAGGCAGTTTTCGTCATGTGTATTGATCGAGGCGGATGATAGTTTAGACTCAATAAATGCAGCAGCTGCATCCATAGTGAAATATGTTTCAAAGAAGGCTGGTATTGGTATCAATGCTGGTCAAATTCGGGCGATCGGATCTTCTATTCGAAATGGAGATGCTACCCATACAGGTGTAATCCCATTCTATAAGTTGTTTCAGGCTGCCGTTAAGAGCTGTAGTCAGGGTGGAGTGAGGGGTGGTGCTGCCACTCTGTACTACCCAATATGGCACCTGGAGGTAGAAGATCTCCTGGTACTAAAGAACAACAAGGGAACAGAGGACAATAGAGTACGTCAGCTCGATTATTGTGTACAGTTCAACAAACTGATGTATGAGCGCCTGATACAAGGTGGCAATATTACTTTGTTCTCTCCACACGAAGTTCCTGAACTATATGACTCGTTCATGGTAGACAACGAGAAGTTCAAAGAGATATATGAGAAGGCAGAACGCAATACGTCTATTGCAAAGAAGGTAGTATCGGCTAGTGAGCTGTTTTCATCCTTCATGCAGGAACGTAAGGATACAGGTAGAGTATACCTGATGAACGTAGACCATGCTAACGAGCATAGTTCGTTTATTCCTGAGAAGGCGCCCATTAAGCAGAGTAATCTCTGTTGTGAAATAACATTACCCACTCAACCACTTAATGGTCTAAATGATGAAGAGGGTGAGATTGCACTCTGTACACTTGCTGCAATTAACTGGGGTAACATCAAGTCAGTAGAAGGATTTAAGAAGCCAGCTGAGATTGCTGTTCGAGCTCTGGATGCTCTACTAGACTATCAAGACTACCCTATCAAGGCAGCTGAGATATCCACCATGAATAGACGACCGCTGGGTGTAGGTATTATCAACTTCGCCTACTGGTTGGCCAAGCACGATACTAACTATAGTACTCCAGACCTAGATCTCATAGATGAGTATACAGAAGCATGGAGCTACTATCTAACTAAGGCGTCAGCAGACCTTGCCGTAGAGAAGGGTGCCTGTCCGTTGATTGGAGATACCAAGTATGGATTGGGAATTACACCCAACCAGACCTATAAGAAAGATGTAGATGAATTGGTAGAGCACAAGGAGCGCATGGACTGGACAGGCCTACGGAAGCAGATGGCAGAAACAGGTATCCGTAACAGTACTCTAATGGCACTGATGCCAAGCGAAACCTCATCGCAGATTAGCAACGCAACAAATGGTGTAGAGCCTCCTCGCAGCTTTGTATCGGTGAAGCAATCAAAGGATGGTGTATTGAAGCAGGTGGTTCCAGAGTATCGTCGATTGAAGAATAAGTACGAGTTGCTTTGGGATCAAGAGTCACCAGAGGGCTACTTGAGCATCATGGCTGTATTGCAGAAGTATGTAGATCAAGGTATATCGGTCAATACTTCGTATAATCCACAGCACTATGAGGACGAGAAGATTCCTATGAGCGAAATGCTGCGTCATCTTGTACAGTTCTACAAGTACGGTGGCAAGCAGCTGTATTATTTCAACACCTATGACGGTGCTACAGATGATTTTGATGAGGGAACTCCTCTCACTCAGAACGAAATCGACGACTCTTGTGATTCGTGCGTAATTTAAGGATAAAATGTGACATATAGTGTATTTGACGAGACTAATACTACGTCTCAGTACGACAATAAATTGTTCCTAGACGATGGTGTTACCATTGCACGCTATGATAAGCTGAAGTACAAGGCATTTGATAAGCTAACGGAGAAGCAGCTGGGGTTCTTCTGGTTACCACAAGAAGTTGATATTCAGCGCGACAGTAAGGACTTCAGAGATCTAACTGAACACGAGCAGCATATCTTTACGTCGAACCTTAAGCGCCAAATACTCTTGGACAGTGTACAGGGCAGATCACCTAATGTCGCGTTGTTACCTATTGTATCATCGCCAGAACTAGAGACGTGGATAGAAACGTGGTCCTTCTCAGAGACGATTCATAGCCGTAGTTACACCCATATTATCCGCAATGTGTTTCCAGACCCATCTGTCGTTTTTGATTCTATCTTAGATATCAAGGAGATAACAGATTGTGCTAAGGATATATCGAAATACTATGATGACCTCATCGAATACTCTAGTTGGTACAATCTTCTAGGAGAGGGCACGCATGAAGTTAATAATGAAAAGCTAGTAATAGATAAGTATGAGCTGAAGAGAAAGATTTGGAAGGCCATTAACAGCGTAAATGCTTTAGAGGGCATCCGGTTCTACGTTTCATTTGCATGTTCATGGGCGTTCGCTGAGCTCAAGAAGATGGAAGGCAATGCTAAGATCATTAAGTTTATTGCACGAGACGAAAATCTCCATTTAGCTAGTACACAACAGTTAATAAAGCTACTTCCCAAGGATGATCCCGATTTCGTGAAGATTAGGGACGAGATGGAGGGAGAAATAGCTGATATGTTTGTAGAGGCAGTGGAACAGGAAAAAGAATGGGCCGAGTATCTCTTTAGAGATGGTTCAATGATTGGCCTGAATGCACAGTTGCTGCAGGAGTATATTGAGTGGATCGCAAACAAGCGTATGGCAGCGGTATCAATAAAGTCGCCATATAAAGTACCACAATCAAACCCATTACCATGGACACAGAAATGGATAAGTGGAGGGGATGTGCAAGTGGCGCCACAGGAAGTAGAAGTAAGCTCATATGTGACGGGCGGAGTTAAGAAAGATGTAGATGGAAATACGTTCAAAGGATTTTCTCTATAGGCAACTTCTACAAAATAGATCTATCCAAGGAATACAAATGACAATATTTAGCGAAAGCTGTAATAATTGTGGAGCAGACTATATTATTGAAGCAGTTGAAGACAGTACTACCGATGAACCAGTGGTGTGTCCGTTTTGCGGAGACGAGCTGGAGAGCTATATAATAGATCGGGATACTATACAAGAGTTAGATTTTGACAGCAGCGAAGAGTGACTGGACATATCAAGGTAATGAATTTACTTCAGAGATGATTGGAGAAAGTTTCGGGTTCGTATATCGAATAACTGATCTATCTAATGGTAAGAAATATATCGGTAAAAAATGGTTCTGGAGTACAACAAAGCGACCCCCTCTGAAGGGGTACAAGCGGAAACGCACCGTTGTGAAGGAATCAGACTGGATCAAGTACTTTGGATCTAGTGATGAGGTCAAGGCCTTAGTTGAGCAGAATGGGTACGATGGCTTTGAGAGAGAAATACTCAAGTTATGTGCCAATAAAGGCGAGTGTACGTATTGGGAGACCAAACTACATTTTGAATATGATGTTTTGCTTGATGATAATTATTATAATGCATTTGTATCATGTAAGATACATGCAAAACACGTGAGCAGTCTCAAGAAAGATTAATTATGAATAAGATTATGTGTTTCGAGGAGTGGAGGCTCAATTACCCTCACCCTTTCCCCGACTTCAAGCCTTTTGAATATGCGGGATTCAATAAACGTAACCAGCATGAAGATGCTGACGCATACGTTCAAGTTAATATACAGCACCCCTACATAGTAAAAGAACCAGGAAGAGAACCAATATACGAGTACATCAAGAGTACTGGTAAGCCTTCTGTCGTTTTCGAGACTGCCGTATTTCGGGAGGGAGTGGATAGCTCGAGCTGGGAAAAGTCTAAGTACCATAGGTTCTCCTGGGACAGTTACCTGTTCAATGAAGGGGACTTTGGGCCAGTAGGCAACCCCGATGACAGGTGGAAGAGAATACAGAAAGAACAGGGTATAGAAATCCGCCCATGGAGAGCAAACAGGGGCAAATATGTCCTGATTCTTCTACAGCATGTCATCGATACAAGTCTAGTCCGTATGATGGATCAATACGACCAATCTTACTATAAGTGGCTCAAGCATACAATATCACTAATTAGAGCCAACACAGATCTACCAATTCACCTACGCCCTCATCCTAAACACGGGATGTATGGTTACCAGTTTGAAGCATCAAAAATAAACAGTTTACTTTCCGAGACCAATGGTGTAAAATGGTCAGTAAATCCCAAGGCTGATAAGTTACATGGTGGCAGACACCTGATGGCTGATCTGATGGATGCACATGCGGTGGTAGGATGGACATCTAATGCAATGACCGAAGCAGCCTGCTATGGTATACCAGTATATGCAATGTCCGATGGAGCAATGTCAACTCCCGTTTCCCATACCGACTTCACGAAGATAGATAATGTAGTAGGTGGTCCTGATAGACAGCAGTGGTTAAATGACATGGCATATTCCCAATGGACACATGATGAAATTAAGCAAGGCGTTGCCTGGAATCATATTACAAAAGAGAGATAGTATGAGCGAGACAGTGGAAAGACCGTGGGGTAAGTATACCTTCCTGGATAAACGAGAAGATGTCGTGGTAAAGGAGCTGGTTATACAACCAGGTAAGAGCATTAGCTATCAACGTCACCATAAGCGGAGCGAGTCCTGGTTCATTAGTGAAGGACAGTGCATTGTCAAATACACATTACGTGGACCCGACAGTACACTCAGAAGACTTTTAACCAAGTTTGATCGATTCGAGGTACCTTGTGGTATGTGGCACCAATTAATCAATACCGGTACAGAGCCCTGCCATATAGTTGAGATACAGTATGGTGAGGAGCCCAACGAGTTGGATATTGAGAGGATTGAGGAGTGACTGAACCGGTAAGAATATTCATAGGATCCTCATCAAACGGAGAAGATGCTACTATAGAAATAGCATACGAGCATTCGTTACGCAAGCATCTCCCGGATAAAGCCTCTCTCGATATTACCTGGATGCGACAGAGCCACGATGGTAACTCTCCTTGGGGTTGTTGGAGTACACAATCCTGGTCCACTCCCTTCTCTGGTTTCAGATGGGCCATTCCAGAGGTATGTGGCTTCGAGGGCCGAGCAATCTACACTGATTGTGACATGATAAACATGCGGGATATATCTGAGTTACTGAAGATCGACATGCAAGGTAAGCCAGTTGCTGCCAGAAGAGGAACCCGTTTTGGTGGCCACGAATTCTGCGTCATGGTCTTTGATTGTGCAATGTTTAAACAGCACTCGGTTCCTGTGAGTAGAATGAAGCCTGATCCTGAATCTCATCGTAGGATGATTACAAAGTTTTCAGGCAAAAACAATTTGGTTGCGGATTTAGATCCTCGTTGGAACTGTTTAGATGGTGAGGACCTAGCCATTGGTGATATGTGGCAGCTGCACTTTACTAACATGGCAACACAACCATGGAAACCATCGTGGTACAGCGGATCAATCCACGCTCATCCTCGTCCCGATGTAGTTCTAGCATATCACCACTGGTATGCAGAAGCCAAGGAAGCTGGTTATGATGATATAGCATTACTGGAAGCTCAGTCTAAATACTTACACAAATACAATATTATAGGGCGATAAGATGAAGGTCACAATATACGGGAAGTCGGCTAATGATCCCAAGTTCATGGACATGCTGATAAAATTCGCTATTGGAGTGGAGACTGTAGGTGATGAAGTATTCCTATCGTATGATGAGAAGTACCATGACTGTGACGTGGCAGTAATCTTCGGGTCCTGGAAGGACAGACCAGATACGCATCACAAAGTAAAAAACAGTATTGTAAACAACGCAAAGAACTTTATAGTAATTGAAACTCCACTTATTGGCCGCGGCCCCGTATCTAATGTAATGCAGGATGATTGGTACCGGATTGGACTCAATGGCTTCCTGGCAGATACTGGGAACTTTAACAACAAACACAAAGCCCGTGATCGGTGGAATATTGTGAGAAAGGGGTTGGATATTACTATCCCAGCTTATCATATGCAGAAAGGTCCGATTGTTATTGCCCTCCAGCTACCGGGGGATGCATCTCTCAAAGGGATAGGTATTGAACAATGGGCTCTCGATACAATAAAAGAAATACGCGCAGAAACTGATAGGGATATTATAGTACGTACGCCTCAATTGGAAAGGTCATATGATCAGAAGATCATGGATGAGATGAGCGAACAATCCAATGTTCAGTTTCAGAGGGGAACTAAAGAGAACCTTGTTCCTACCCTACATGAGGGTCTGTGTACGGTTACGTATTCAAGTGGGCTCGCAATCGACAGTTTGCTCAATGGGTGCCCCAATATATCAATGTCGCCCAGTAGCTTTGCCTACGAGATAGTACCCAATACTGTCAAGGGTATTGAGGATATAAGAGGTGTAGCCAGAGATCAGTGGTTACATAATCTAGCTTATGCTCAGTGGCACGTGAATGAAATCGAACAAGGGCTTCCATGGTTACATTTGAAGAAATTACTAGAAAAGGAAACATAGTATGGGTTGGGGCGACGATCTAATGTGGATGGGTGAGGCCAGTAAGGTCCATGCCGATCACCCAGAAGCTATTCTACACGATGGTACAGCATACTCAGAGCTATGGTCAGAGGCTAGTTGGATAGGGAGACCACCTAAGGGCTCTGACTATGTGCAGCCCAGAATAGAGGTTCCTAGAAAGCCAGGTGGCAATAGGTGGTATGTAGAGGGATGGGGCGCTGGTAAGGCACATCTCAAGCCATATCAACCCACTCCAGCACCATATACAGTGACATCAGAAGAATTTTGGACTGCCCGGGCTCTTCTGAAAGGAGCCGGCGTCGACACCTCTAAGCCATTTATTATAGTAAATCCCGATAGCAAGAATACTACATTTGCAAATAACAAAAATTGGGGATTTGATAATTGGCAAAGTTTAGTAGATATCATAAGCAAACATATAACCGTGGTACGACTCGTTCCTCCCAAATCGGTTGTTGACATTTCAGGGCTAGTCAAGTATAATAACCCAGAACTAAATAATGCTGTTAATATCAGTACTAGTACAGCTAGTATCAGACAGGTGTTTGCAATCAACAGCCTAGCTACGGGCATTGTCACAACAGAAGGTGGTTTACATCACTTAGCGGCAGCATTGAACCAACGTTGCTTTGTAATATATGGTGGTGTAATAAGTCCAGAAAACACGGGCTACAGGGATCGTAATCAGACGTATTACACATATGATAATCCCAACACACCATGCGGCAGTCAAGTAGACTGTCAGCACTGTTTGAAGGCAATGCATTCTATTAGGCCAAGTGCTGTGGCAGATGATGTTATTAGACACCTGAACCATGAGCAGTCTAACATATACAAGGGGTAATAAAAGATGTATACAATCTACACACTTCCAAATTGTACGTTCTGTGATCAAGCAAAGGCGCTATTGACACAGAAGGGATACGAGTATAAGGACATGTTAATCGGTACGGACATTACGCGAGAAGAAATAGCTGAGATTGCTCGGGGAATAAAGTCAGCTCCGATCATATATCTGGGCGAAGAGTTGATTGGCACATATCAAGATTTGAAGAAAACATTGGAGCAATAAGTGAGCAATATAAAGATAGTAGATGATACCGTTAAAGATGAAACAGAGTTTGCTTTCAACGCTGGACCCGGTGTCGAGGTTGATGAGCTGTCCCATAACGCTATGGGCGGTACAGAGCTAATGAAATATGGTCTGCACGAACGTCTTGATCCCGAGGTACGTGATGGGGTTCAGGTAATATGTTCCCGAGTACGCGAGGTTGATCCGGATCGGCCTTCAGTATTGTGGTTACACGATATGTTCAATGATCCTGAGGCTCAGCACCTGGAGGACCCAGAGAGTAGAGCTAGATTCAGTAAACTAGTATATGTATCCCATTTTCAGAAGAATACGTATGAAATGGCATATGGTATTAAAGCCAGTGAGGGTGTGGTATTGCCGAACGCAATAGAGCCAATAGAACCCTGTGAGAAGGCTACGGATGAGATTCGTCTAATCTATCACACTACTCCTCACAGGGGCTTAGACATCCTTATACCCGTGTTTGAAGAGTTATCTAAGCACTATCCCACAGCAGTACTGGATGTATATTCTAGTTTTGAAATCTATGGATGGAAAGATCGCGATGTTGATTATGAACCGATATTTGAAAGATGCCGTAATCATCCTAAGATAAACTATCATGGGTATCGACCTAATGAAGAGGTACGTGAAGCTCTGAGAAAAGCCCATATTTTCGCCTTTCCTTCTGTGTGGCCCGAGACGTCCTGTATTGCAGCTATGGAGGCCATGAGTGCAGGTGTAGCTATTGTCCATTCTCAATATGCCGCGTTACCTGAGAC
>Ga0075444_10000591_pt1 | contig 21484 bp, 17 predicted proteins | sample CoawatmetaG01DNA_FD_76836 | JGI IMG/M metagenome (GOLD analysis project Ga0075444, IMG submission 76836) | Marine microbial communities from the West Antarctic Peninsula - Coastal water metaG017-DNA | ecosystem: Environmental > Aquatic > Marine > Coastal | place: Atlantic Ocean: West Antarctic... | reverse complement strand
TCTCTCACAAAGCGAGAAACATTTTCTTTCACCATTAGCTCTTCTTCAGATAACAATGAAGCTGTGTCAAATAAATCTATACTCATAATTGAAAATAATTAATGATTAAAATATTTTATGTTTGCCTTTAAGAATTTCAGTAAACATCACCCAATCTCCCATAAAACTATACAAGGGAAAATAAAAAGTAGCCGGCTTATTCTTTTCAATAAAGAAATGACCGAACCAAGCCCAACCATAGCCAGAGAGCAATGCGTAAGCAAGATACTTGATTTCTCCAGTAAAAATAAGATTAATAAAAAAAATAAGGGAGAAAGTTGTGCCTATGAAATGCACAAGCTTATTGTATTTATTTTCGTGCTCTCCAATGTAATAAGGATAGAACTCTTTAAAACTATTAAATTTCTTTTTCATGGTATCTAAAAGTTAAGATATCACCTTTTCCTCAGTTTTTCTGCAAGACGAAGCAGAAGTTTTTCGGTGGATTCCCAATTGATGCAAGCGTCGGTTAGAGAAACTCCATACTTTAGATCGTTTAAATCTGGAGTTATCTTCTGATTTCCTTCTTCAATATTACTTTCTAACATGAAACCAATAATTGACTGATTGGACTTTAAAACTTGATTGATGCAATTATCAGCTACTTTTGGCTGAAGGGTGTAATCCTTATTCGTGTTTCCATGACTGCAATCAATCATAATTCTTTTGGGTAATTTTTGCTTTTCAAGTTGTGCCTCGCACAATTTCACACTCTTGGTATCGTAATTTGGTTTAGTACCACCCCTCAGAACAACATGCGTATACTGATTCCCTCTGGTTTCATAGACGGTTACTCTTCCTCCATCATTTAAACCTAGGAAATGATGTGACTCTCTGGATGATTTAATGGCATTGATTGCAACAGACAAAGACCCATCTGTTCCATTCTTAAATCCAACTGGAGTAGAAAGACCACTTGCCATCTCTCTATGAGTTTGTGATTCAGCAGTTCTAGCTCCAATAGCAGTCCAACTGGTTAAATCGCCTAAATATTGAGGCATAATAGGATCAAGTGCCTCGGTGGCTACTCCTAGACCGAGTTCATTCAGATAAAGACACAGAGATCTTGCAATATGAATACCTTTATCAATCTGGAAACTATCATCAATATCAGGGTCATTAATTAATCCTTTCCATCCTGTAGTGGTTCTTGGTTTTTCAAAATAAACACGCATTAGAATAAGGAAACTATCGGATACTTCCTTAGCAAGTTTTTTAAGTTTGTTAGCATAATCTTTGGCCAAATCAATATCATGGATAGAACAGGGCCCTACTACCACAGCAAGTCGATCGTCCTTACCATCCAGTATTGAGATTAAGTCTCTTCTTGTTTTTAAAACTGTCCGACTAGCTTTTTTTGTCAAAGGAAGCGTATCCTTCAGAGCTTTTGGTGAAGGTAACTTTTCTTTAGCTATGACATTAATATTATGTATCTGATTTTTCATATCTATTTATTTATTATTACTACTTATTAATTATATAAAAACATTTTTTAGCCCTATTTTCCTGCTATAAGGATTTTAGGGTCGTTTAGTGTAATAAATCCTTGAAAATAAATACATTTTTATAACATATGTTTTTTTAAAGAAATTTTATAGTGTTTAATACTTTTGGGTTTTTTGTATTAATTGTTGACTGCACATATAACCAGGAGTGCCTGCAATAGAGCCACATGGATAGGTGCCAGCACCACACATATATATATTTCCATAGCCACCAAATTGATAAAAGTTAGTTGTTGGATCATTAGAATACGTTCGATCAAAATAAGATTGGCCTTCAGTTAGCACGGTATGATCAATATTGCCTTGAGGAAAATAAAATATATTTTTTAAATCTTTGGGTGTTAATAGCTTTGTCCAAATACAATCTTCAGCATTTTCAATATATTCCAAAACTTTAGTCTTGATTTCACTTTCAATTTTAGGAATATCATCCCCTGGATTTTTTAATGAGATATTTTTAAGGAAAACAGCCAATCGATCATATTTTTCATTACTTTGTAAATGTCTCATTGCAGCGCCTTCACAGTAAACTTGCATAAATCCAGGAGCATAATCAATATCATCATCCAAAACTTTTAAAGTCGCTTTTTCAAATTCTTTTGTATTTTGGACTGAAAATAGAAAACGAAATGAACTGTCCGGGCCAGATTTCCACTGTATAGGTTTTTTGAATATCATATTCAGTTTTCCACTACTCCCTATTAATTTTTGTCCCTCAATTTTTTTTATTAAATCAGAATCTAGCATCATCTCAGCAGCAGACAATGGATCTGTCGCGAACAATAAATAATCAAAATCAATATCATAATCAGTATTATTTTGCTTATAGGACAACCGATTATTGCTTGTATCTACTGATAATATCTCAGCAGATAAAATAGTTTTAGAGCCTAACTCTTTATTGATATTGTCTAGTTCTTCCGTTATTTTCCATATTCCTCCCTTAACAAAACCATAATAGCCCTCAAAAATAGACCCAGAATCCATTAATGGCAATGTAAAAGCAGAGTATGGTTCATGCAACGAAACAGGGCCACTTTCTGAAACAGTCATTGCCATATAGGTTTTAGTTCTCTCACTTGTAAAGTAATAATCCAATAATGATTGAGCATCGCCCTTAATCCATAAGTCTGTAAGTTCATTTCCCAAATACTGTATGGCATCTTCAATCGTGGGAACTTCAGCTTTATAATAGCCGTCTTGGAGAAATTTAATTATCTTGGATTCATCCGATCGGAACGAACTAACATTTCCCCTTTCTCCCCATTTTTTAGAAAGTTCATGATCCAATTGTTCTGGGTTTCTAAAAATTTTTGTTGGTTTTTCATCGCCTGGAAAAAAAACCAGCTTAGGTGTCATAGGCACATAAGTTTTAATACGATTTGAAAGACCCGTTTGCTCAAAAACAAATCTTTGCATTAAACCTAGGACAGAAGCTCCTAGGGCATATTCATAATGAGTTCCATTGATTGCGGCAAATTCTGACACGCAAGCACCGCCCACTCTACTTTTCTTTTCTATTAATTGAACTTCAAATCCAGATCGACTAAGATAATTGGCTGCTATCAACCCATTAATACCTGCACCAACAATAGCAACTCTAGTTTTCATTATAGAAAATACAAAAGAGAAGTCATTCCAATCACAATGAACCATAGAATTATAGCGAAGCTGATTGGCTTAAATGTAATTTGTTTCATGTTACTAAAACTAATTCCTGATCCAATAAAAAATAAGCCCAGTAAAAGAAAGCCCTTACTTATATGTTTTAAATAATAAATAGTGGTATCTGAAAAATCAAATACAGAGCTAATCAGAATAAACAAGACAAATAATAATATAAAATAAGGAAAATTTGATGCACCTTCTTTTGCATTAAAATACCAAGATGAAAAAATCACCAATGGAACAATCCACAGTGTTCTACCAAGTTTTAAAATAGTGGCAACCTCCATTGCTGGTTGACCAAATATTGATGCTGTCCCAATTACAGATGCTGTGTCATGAATTGTGAGAGCTGCAAAAATACCGAATTGTTCTTGTGTTAAACCTAAAGCATTTCCAACAATTGGAAAGACAATGATTGCGAATAAATTAAGCAAAAATATAATTGTTATGGAGGACGCAAGATCTTCTTTTTTTGATTGTATAATTGGTGCCAGTGCTGCCATCGCAGTACCTCCACATATCGCTGTCCCTGATACCAGTAAAAGCAGATGCCTTTTTTCTATCTTCATGAACAAACCCAATAGAAAACCAATCATCATGACCAAAAAAACATACAGCGATATTAAAGGAAGATAATCAATACTAGTGCTAGTAAAAGAACTATAGCTGATGGTTCCTCCCAAAAGAATAATTCCAGTTTTAAGAAGCTTTGAACCCAAATCTTTGGGTATTGTAATTTCATTGTTCTTATTCAGAACGGCAAAAAGAACCCCTAGAATAAGACTGATAGCTGGATTAAACACAGCAAGAGCTATGACTACTAGAATTACAACATATAAATAAATCATTTTAAAAAATAAAGTTTATTTTCTATTGAGGAAGTTACTTATGGATCTAGGATTAAGGATTTTTACAGTAACCTCATCATCACAATGAATTTCACCTTCAACATCAATCACACCTACGAGTCCTCTAAGCTTTCTTGCGGCTTTGGAGAAATCAGTATTTTTCACCTCTTCTCCATTGATCTTGCTGTATGTTTTCGCTATTTGTTCAGACATGTATTGGCATGGAGGATTATACTCTTCCACCATGAGCACTGCACCAGATGGGAAGAATAATTGTGTCCCTTTTGGCAATTGAGAGAAATCTGGAATTCCTTGAAAACATAAGTTAGCGCCTAGAACACTAGGCAATAAGGGAGTTGAGAGTTGCATTAACTCCTCAATTTCTTTGAGTTCTTCAATTGAAACTGCTGACCACTGCCTATCATTTCTTCGAATTGTTCCTTCAGGAACTGACTCTCCTTCGAAAGCCGTTCTACTGTATCCTTGATGCTTATCATTTGGGAACCCATTCAATTCAATAGCAATGCTTTGGGTCGACTTTTTACTCATGTCTTCATTATCACCAACATGAATAGAATGAATAGAACCGATTACTTTTTTCATTTTTTTATTAATTGAGAAAATCGATAATAATTTGTGCGTTTAATTCAGGTTCCTCGTAAAACTGCCAACTTCCAGAATTAGGTACTTTCTTTATAATGCTTCCTTTTATTCTTTTTTGTAATGCTGCCACATCCCCAGCATAGATATCTTCTTCTGCTTCAAGTAATAGTGTTTCTTTATTTAAATCATCAAGGTTGGGTTGGTAACGATAAATAGCATAGTGCAAGTCAAATTTTCTTTGTCGATTTATCAAACTAGTGAGAAAAGGCTGAAAAGTCATCTCGGGTGTGGTGTTGATTGCACTCATAGTTCTATAGACAGACCAGGTCTTTTTTAAAAATTCTCCATTTATATCTACCGGCAAGTCTCGAGTCATGGGTTGATCAATAAGTTCTTGTATTTGTTCATCAGTGAGATTCTCTTCTCTGCCAGCCCCTGAAAGAATTAACTTCTCCGTTCTCTTTGAATACCGTAAACCCAAGTTGATGGCAACTGCTGCACCCCCATGTTGACCGAGTATATGGACTTTCTCTACACCAATATCATCTAAAACATCAATTACAGAATCAGCATACTCATCTACATTCAGTTCATACGTAGAACTATCAGATTGGCCATGATTTAGTAAGTCAATTCCAATGACTTTAAAAGTATTGGCTAAAAAAGGGGCAAGAGATAGATATTCTGCAGATGTTTGTCCTGATTGATGCACTAGAAGCAAAGCTGGTCCTTCTCCAATAGTCCAATGATGAACTCTTCCAAACTGTGTATCGGAATAATCTCTTCTGATTTCTCCTGACATACCAGGCATGTCTGCATTTGCTGTTAAGCCAAGAAAGTTATTCAAAAAGAATCCTAACAATATTACTAGTTTTAGTTTTTTCATATTTCACTTTATTTTTTACTTGATTGTGGAATCAATGGAACATAATTAGTAACTTAACATAAATAGTTGGTATTTTATTCACTCTCTTTTGGGTCATTTTTAAGAGTTGCGTTTTGTGTTCCATCTGAATTAATGGACACTAACAATGGTTGCCATTCCTCTCCATCACAAATAAATAAAATACAACCTTCAACTTTAATATTGCCATGATCCAGAAGCTTCAATTTAGCCTTAAAGTTTTTGCCAATCCTAGGATCATAAATTTTACCTCCTTTTAGTTCATTCTTTGAATCAAGATCTTTTTTAAAACCAGATAAAATATTAAGTCCAACCAATGCTCTAGATTTCAAGTCATCATCGGTATTATTCTCATCGAGTATTGTTTTGGGATCCACGCCTTCTTCAACAATAATATGAACTATTTCTCCACAAATAAAATCACCACAATGCTTAATTTCAATGATTGAATCTGAAGCAAACCAGAATCCCAATACTGTTTCTTCAGCAGCCTCCAAATATTGTGCAAAACAAAATAAAATAAGTAAAAACTTTACTCTTACCATAGACGTTTTACTTTCTTAAATAAGATATTTGCATGATTACACCTAAAAAGTATGTTGCTAGGAAAAACAAGTAAAAATTCAAGAGTAAAGGATCTTGAATGTCACTAACAATAGGTGCTTCAACAGGTAGACGCATTAAGCCATCTGTTATAGCTGGTATCATATGAAATAAGAGTGTTGAAGAAAAACACACAGCTTGCACATAAGAAGATAAACCTCCAAACAGTTTATATTTGTCTGCAATTACCCCTACGAGAACAGCAAGTAAGGTCAATATAGCTAAAATATGTGCCATATTAAACCCACCTTGATGGTAAATACCCAATGCAGTCAAAGCTGTTATCAGTGTTGAGAGTAAATATATTTTTCCAGATTTTTTCTCGGTTTCTATAACTTTATTTTTTGCTAATGTATAAACTCCTGTGAGTATGGCAAAAACTCCTAGAATTGTATGAAGCCATCCAAGTAGTGTTATTGTCGGCATATCTCTCCTATTTCTTTTAACTTATTATTTATTTTTTATCGTATCTACCTGGAGCAACATTGGACTCTAAGAGTGCTAATGCTGAAGATGGTAATATTTTTAATAGAAAGACTAGAAACCTATATGTTTTTGTTGGCACGCATAAACTTTTTCCATTGAGTGTTGCCTCAACTGCTTCTTCAGCTATTCGTTTTGCACTGAATTTTAAAAAACCAGGTACTTTATCCATTTCATTCTGAACGCCACTTGCGTGATGAAAATTAGTTACAGTAAAACCCGGGCAAACTGCTGTAGAAGTAATCCCTTTATGGTTGTAATTTACATTTAAAGCATCACTGAATCGATTCATAAAAGTTTTTATCGGTCCATATAAAGCTTGAATTGTTGAGGGTGGTGCGAACGCTGCAACTGAGGATACAATCATTATTCTTCCATAACCATTTGATATCATATTAGGCAAAAATAATTTGGATAGAGCAATTACAGCGATACCCAAAACCCTAATGAAATCCTCTTCATCTTCCATTGAAGTTACGTGAAAAGCAGTAGGTATTCCATAACCTGCATTATTGACAAGACAATCTATTTGATAATTATTGGATGAGCAGAAATTATAAATCATTTGAGGGGATTCTGCTTTGCTCAAGTCAGAGCAAATAAAATCAACTTTTATTTTATGTTTCTCTGAAATCATCTCAGAGAGTTCTTTTAACTTTATTTCATTTCTTGCAGTAAGAATTAAATTAAACCCTCTTTCAGCTAAAGAATTTGCTATCTCCAGGCCAATACCCGATGATGCGCCAGTTATTAATGCATAAGAGTCTTTCATATTGAATCTATTATGTTGGACTTTTTGCTAATTACCAAGATTGTGCTCTTTAAAAATAATTTATTACTAGCTTACAGTATTCTAGAAATGTTAATTGAACCTGCTTAATGTTGTTGGACCAAGTGCTTTTTTAAGGGGTTCTAATTTGCTCTCATATTGTTTCCATGCCTCGATACTTTGGGTATAGATTGGTTGACGGACCTGTTCAGAGCTTGCTGTTCTGACTGGACGTTTATTTTTATAAAATTCAAGACAGGATGATTCAAATTCAAGTTTAATATAATCCAACAGTCTGCGGGTCATTTGTTCAATATCACGGATATTATCTTCATACTGTGCAAGAAAAATACGATCCGGCAAGACTTGGTTAAAATGATCCATAACTGAAAGATAACTATTATAATAATGACCTATATTTTCAAGGTCATAACTAAACTCATAACCGCCGGCAAAATGTTGCTTATAAATAGAGAATCCACAAGCTACAGGATGCCTTCTTGCATCAATAATGATTGCGTTGGGTAAAATTTTGTGGATTACGCCAACTCTCTCAAAATTGGGTGGTAATTTATCTATGAAATATGGTTTATCTGTTCGGTATATAGATGTCTGGTTCAGGTATTCCTGACCAAAATCAGAGAGCTGTTCTTTATTGAAATATTTAAAAGATTCAGGATACTTTTTATCAAAATTTTGTCCTCCAGAAATGATCATTTTTCTTTCTAGATTTGGAAGTGTCATCAATTCCATAGTGCCTTCAATTTTTGAATGGCTGGATAGTATTTGTTCAATTAAAGTTGATCCCGATCTCGGCATACCGATGATAAATATTGGTATTGGTTTACCATCTTGTTTAATGGCCTGATTTTGTAAAGTATCAGAATCAAATCCTTCGATAATTCCTTCACAAAAACTCTTATGGTCTTCCTGATTAAAATTTAAATTAGGCCGAAGATCGTTCGCCTTTTTATACCAAGCAAATGATTCATTAAAATCGTTATCTCCTTCATAAGCTTTTGCCAATGCAAATGCTGCTTGGCATCTTTGAGCCGGTTCATATCTCTCGTTTTCAAAGATCACCTGCATACTTAATTTATCAGCTTGATCAAACTTGTAATCTTTAAAATCAGCCAATCCCCACCAACCTGCACCGTTACCAGGAGTATTTACAATACAGTCACGATAAGCTTGCTCACTTTCAGATCGCCTTCCAAGGATTTTGAGTGTATGGCCACGTAAAAGATCGACCTTCCCAAGCTCTTCAGTGTTGTCATGAATATTTTCCGCAGCTTCTTCCGCTGCTCTAAGCGCATCCTCATGCGATCCTATGTGTCCATAAACCTTGCTCAGAAGTATCCAATGCCTATAGTCAGAATCAAGAGTTGTCAGTCCCTCAGTTTCATCAACTGCTAATATAAATTCTCCAAGTCGTTCAAGATTCTGAATCAGTGCTTTTCTTAACATCATATTTGCTGGATGATGCTGTAGTGCATATCTGAGAATCTTTGTACACTCTTCATGAGCACCCAATCTAGAGGCCAAATGTCCTAGCATAAATGATGCTCTGGGGTGACCAGGATGTCTTTCAATCATAGTTCGAGCTATTTTTTCAGCGTTTCCAGGATATCCATTCTTAAGAGCATTTTGCATTTCTTTATACTCTTGATCCATTGGATCGAGCGCTTCGGATTTTTTCACTGCACTAAGTGCTGACACATAATCTCTCTTTTCAAAATACAATGCCTCGAGAAAACTCCAAGCTGGATAATATTTCGGGTTAATTTCTAATGCCTTTTCAAAATGAGTGATCGCACGAGCAGACTGACCACATTTCATAGCAATAAATGCAAGGTCTCCATGCGCTGAAAAAGAGCTGGGATCAATACTAATAGCCTCTTCAAACTTTTTGAATGCCTTTTCTTGATCTCCAATCCGCATATAAACTGATCCTGACATTGAAAGAGCAGTGAGATCATTAGGATCTTTAATAAGAAGTTCCTCAAGTTTAACTAGAGCATCTTCAGCATCCCCTTGTTTTATAAGATCTGCAATAATCTGGTATGTTTGCTCATTTGCTTCTGACATGATTATTCACTCTTTAAAGACTAGTTAGGGATCTTATTTTACTAAGACCCCAAGTCTATTGAACTTAAGTGCTACTACCTAAAAAGTGTAGTCCATACGTAGTGCAACAGTTCGGTCTGGAATATAGTATGTATGATAAATATTCCAATAGGATCCAATGTTTCTAGATCGAGCATTCTTATACTGAACAATCCTGTCATCTAGTAAATTATTAACGACCACATTGATGGTAGTATTTTCATTGACTTGAAGACTGGCTTGCAGATTCACCACTTCATATGCAGCTGAAATATCTTGATCACGGACATTAAAGTGTGATTTGTACTTACCATAGCCATTGACATCAAGACGCAGATTTCCCTCTCTTCCTAGGACTGTTATCCCCTTATCAAGAGCAATATAATAATTGTACTTGGGTACCATTGTCATATCATCGCCTGCTGAAGCTCCAATTGATGGAACATCAGATGTCATTTCACTTTTGGTACTCGAGTAGTTTACTATCAACTTGAGATCGTCAGTCAGCATACTTGTGGTTTCAAGCTCAAAACCTTTTGATTCTGCCGTTGCCGCATTAGCTGTATAACTAAAACCACATGTCTCCATATAGACTTTGGCTTGAACGCCTGACCAGTCTATCTGATAGATTGCACCAGAGAATTGAAATCTTCGGTCAAATAATAGACCTTTGAATCCGATTTCCATGTTTTCAGTTTCGTCTGATGTATAACGATCACTGTAATCGCCAACAGCAGGATCGTTTCTGCACGATACGGGTGGCGCAGATCCATTATTACCTCCGGGCCGATATCCCTCTGAATAAATCCCAAAGACCGCCAAATTTTCAGTTGGCCTATAGTTAGCACTGAGCTTAATTCTTTTGCCATCCTCACCGTCTTTGATATCAGTAACATCATTATTCCAAAGACCTGAATCGGTATAGTGATAGTCGTTTTTTATATCATAGAAACGGATACCGCCTGTAAGCTCTAAGGTTTTCCCACCTTGAAGATCCATTGTGTAACTGGCCTCACCAAAGTATGCGGTTTCGGTATCATCCCATCGTAACTGACTGCCATTGTAGTGAACATTTCCGTTACCATAAACATCAATACCTAACTGAGTTGGATCCTCATAACCCCACCAATACCCCCAAAGATAATCTGCAATTGCTCTACTTCGATTATCGCTTGCATGATACTGCCATTGGACATTTGGATTTTCCTTTCCTTTTGAGTCGTCATGGAATGCTCCAACTGTCCATTCCAATGCGCCATCACCAGATGACTGTAATCGCAACTCATGAGTAATTCTGTTCCAACCATTTGTGTCATCGATCCAGGTTCTAAACATGTCTTGTGCATCATATCGTGACCAGTGATTTTGTCTGCCTGAGGTGTCGGTGTCTCTGTATGATCCTGCATATGACAAGTCGACCCCATCGATTATATCCTGTCTGTCAATTGTCAATCCAATCAGGCTAGTCTCATTTGCATTAAAATGATTAAGCAAATACCAAGTCGCAAAATCAGGATTATAACCATCTTGAACTAATGCGCCGATAGAGTGAATCTTGCACTCAGGTCTGGATGCGCCTGAAGGGCAATCCGGAAATGTGAGCCCGACGTCATAACCGTATGTTGCATCCGAATTTGGTGTTAAAATTGCCTCATAGTAGTAAGGTGGTGTTGACAGGTCTACATCAGAATATTCATCTGAAAACCACTCATCTCTGACAACACTCAGATTGACTTGAGTTTTATCATTGGGCTCCCACAGTAATTGTGCCCTGAGAAATTCATCCTCTGTTTCTCCTCTATGACCGTCATTTAAATTTAGAATCTTGCCTGTTTTGCCTCCACTCTGTCCTGTTACACGCAATCCCAATGAACCTTCAACAATAGGAACATTGACTACGCCAAATGCTCTGACCTCTGTTCCTGGTCGGTGTGCTTCATTCTTAAACATCACAGATCCTGAGATCTCTAATTCATTTAAATTTGGTTTATTAGTGATTACATGGACTGTACCGCCAATGGCATTTGATCCATATAGAGTTCCTTGTGGGCCTCTGAGAACCTCTACCCGCTCAACATCATAGACATTGTCAAAATCGAAAGGAATTCCATCAGTCCAAACATTGGTTGTATTGGGAGATGAACTGTTTGAGCCTGATAATCCTCGAAGAATTAGGTTACCACGAGGTGATGCGGCCCCTGCGATTGTTCGATATAACTCAGTTTTATCGACAATATTTCTGGCTTTGATCTCAGACTCTGTAATAGTTGAGATATTCATTGGAATATCAAGGACAACTTCTTCTTTCTTCCTTGCTGTTACAACAATTTCATCGAGTGCCTCTTGCGCCCCTACTTGAGGTACAGATAAAACCGTAGCCATACAAGAGGCTGCTGCTACAGCTTTTACCTTATTCCGCATTCTTGCAATATTATGTTTCTTTTTAAGAAGCTTTGACCTTCTTAACTTCTTGTGTTCTCTATGACTCATTTAGATTTTCCTTATATAAAATACGATCCTGAAAGTACTTTATATATATTGCTTCTAATTTTTAATTTTTGCAAATGCAATTGTGGCAATAAACTTAAGAGTGCTATTATGAAATTTAAAACCCTTTTGTATTTTATTTAAGATTTTAGGCAGTTTGCAGTATGTATAAAATAATTTTTATTACTATAGGTCTTATATCCCTTAGCGCCTGTGAAGTGTCTGAAGATACTCCTGGAGCTGATATTGTTTTTACTGGTGGTGCAGTTTATAAAGTCACTGATACAGATCCATGGGCAACTTCAGTAGCTATTACTAATAATCGTATAACCTATGTTGGCAATGATGCGAATGTAACCTCATTAATTGGAACCAATACTCGTGTTGTTAATTTAGATGGCAAGATGCTTATGCCAGGATTTCAAGATGCGCATGTTCATCCTGTAGATTCAGGTATGACATTCAATCAATGTGCTGTATTTGATTTACCTAAACTTGATGATTTATTGGACGCTATTAAAAACTGTGTCGATGAAAGACCGGATGCTGATTGGATTGTTGGAGCTGGTTGGTATGTCAGTACATTTGCTCCAACCGGTATTCCAACCAAACAGATGTTGGATGCAATAGCCCCTAATACACCTATTACATTACTTTCTAATGCAGCTCATTCAGTTTGGGCAAATTCTGCAGCAATAGAACGAGCAGGCATAACAGCGGATACAAAAGATCCTGAGGGAGGTCAGATTGACCGGGATCCCATAACTGGAGAACCATCTGGAAGTTTTCAAGAAAGTGCTATGCCATTGATACAAAATTTTGAGCCGACCATTTCACTCAAGGAGCGTATTGAGGGCCTTGCTTATGCTCAACAACTTTTTCATAGCTTTGGTATTACGGGTGTTCATGATTCTTATGTGGAGGTCAGTCATGAAACTGCTTATAGCAATATGGAGGCCTATACAGCTTTTGAAGATTCGGGATCGCTCAAGATGCATGTTGTTGCTGCTATGCTTTATGATCCGTCACTGCCACTTGAACCTCAGATTGAATTATTTAAAAAGCTAAGACAATCGGCTGACCGGAATCATGTCAGTGCAACAGCTATTAAAATCCTAGTGGATGGTGTTGCAACTTCATATTCTGCAGCAATGCTCGAACCTTATGCTGATCGATTGGATGAAGGAATTACAGGAATACCTTTAGTTTCTCGTACTAATTTGATAGAACTTGTAACCCGTCTCGATGCGTTGGGTTTTCAAATACATTTTCATACTATTGGCGATGCCGCTACCCACTATTCGCTGGATGCCCTTGAGGTCGCACGCACCCAAAATGGTCTGCGAGACAGTCGCCATCATCTATCACACATCATGGTGTGGGAGCCAACTGATTTTGAACGAATGGCGAACTTGGATGCTATTGCTAACTTTCAGGCGCTCTGGGCATCAAAAGGCACACATTATGATGAAATAACTTATGTTCGTATGGGAGAAGAACGATCTAAATATCTCTATCCTATTAATACGCTTCATAAGCTGGGTGTGAAGCTTGCCTTTGGTAGTGACTGGTATGTAACCTCCGCCAATCCATTGCTAGCCATTGAGGTTGCTGTTACAAGACTTGAACCCGATGGAAATACGACAGATCCTCTTTTGCCTAATGAGGCGATTGACTTGGCAACAGCCATTAGAGCCGCGACACTTGGAAGTGCTTATGGGAATTTTTTGAATGAGGAGACAGGCTCGATTGAAGTTGGCAAGCTTGCAGACCTTATCGTGATAGATAAAAACTTATTTGACCTCCCAGCCAGTGACATCTCAGAAGCTCGTGTGCTACTGACCTTATTTGGAGGGGAAATCGTATTTGGTAATCTAGATAATATGGAAGGATATTAGTTATTTATACTTTATTAATAATCGTTTACTGGTCGTTGGCCTCGACAGTAACCTTGATGCATCTCTTCCTTCTCACACACCACCACCATTGCTCGCCAATTCTCAACAAAATGATCAGCGTCTTTCTGACCTAAAAGTTCAACCATAAGTGGATAGAGTCTTCCTCTGATAAGCTCATACTCTTTAAGAACCTCATTACTGTACCAGTCAGATGCATCGTTTATCATGACTTCAATATAACCAATCTTCTTGAGATGGACTTTATATTCATCTAATGTTTCTAGTGCGTAGGTAAGACCTTCCATTTTAAACCAGTAAAACATATCCTCGGACAATGGTCCTTCTGATTTAGTCCAGTCATAACATGTAAGGTAACCACCTGGTTTAAGCACTCTATAACATTCTTTGAATATACCAGCCTTATCCTTTACTTGTGTGATTGCACCAGATGAAACAACAATATCAAACGATTGATTTGGAAAATCAAGCGCTCCTGCTTTGACAGTATGAAACTTACATCTATCCTGCAACCCCATCTCAGTTGCCGCCTCAGTAGCTCTCTTGATCAGTGGGGACTCAAGATCAATGCCGACAACATTTGCACCAAATGTATTGGTCATCTCAAAAGCTGGACCTCCTAAACCACATCCAATATCAAGAATGCGTTTTCCTTCTGTCTCAATACCATTCAACATTTTTTCGACATTGCCCGGACCACCTGGGGCCATGTAACCCTTCCCCCATATCAGCTCCAACATAGTGATCATATTGTCGTAATATTCGTCTTGTTGATCCATTTTTTTATTCGTTATTTTCCTAGTTCCTTTACAGCTCTCCATGCCTGCTCAATTGCTCTATTCATAAGAGAACTATTGACGGAATCGCTATTGGCAATGGTAATTCTACCAAAGGGTTGGCGTCCAATTGCTCCTGGGTTGCCATACGAATAACCATGGGCCCAACGATTAACGGAAATACTCTCAACATCTCTATCAAAATCAAATATACCCTTTGGTAACATGCCCCCTAAATGGTCTCTAATCTCTGCTTCATAATCTCTAAATTGCATCCCTAACATCCTATATCTTGCTTCACGTAACTGTTCAATTCGTGGTGCACCAACAGTTTCTCCTAGGAGACAGCATCTCATGTGGAGGATACAGGGATCCTCTGGGGTCTTGGTAAACTCATAGCCCCCAATACTGATCGGAAAGTCCATTCCTATGGCTTGATGTATATTTCCAGGTGACATAGCCATACCGATTCCCATCTCTTTCAATGCCTTCCAGTTCTTTAAACCCACGGTGGTGAATTGCAATGGAATCTTTGACAATCGTCTCAATGCTGCATCTTGTTTCTTGGGAAGATCTGAAACAATATAGGGAATCATCATGTTATAACAAGCCATCACGACACCCTTACCTTTCACTTGATACAACTTGTTGTCACTCATATAATTGACGAAAACATCGCTTGAACTATAGGGATCACCACCATGCTGAACATTCACAACAGTGCTGTTTAGTCGAAGTCGAACACTATTACTGGGTTTATCTAACTCATCATATTTGAAATTAGATAAGACAATCTCTTCTACATTTTCTCCCGGTCCTACATCAGGAATCATCTTTTTCACCAACATACGTGCAATGGTGGCATTGCCATCCGGAAAGTGATGAATGAAAGGCTCTTTTACGGAATAGGTGTCTGTATTCTCAATATACCCTCCATCCCCTGCTACTTCATTATTCGTATCTCTCCATGAGAAATAATCTAGACCTAATGCTCCACTTTCCAATGCTTCTTCCATGCTCATCAGGTCTGGTGCTCCCCCATAGTCAACGACAGAATGTCTAGCCATTCTCAGCACCCCAGGGTCATCGACACCTAATGTTATTTTTAAATAATCAAAGTAGGAGTGATTACGCATGTATTCCTGCCATTCATTCTTGGGTACCTTTAATGTATCTGGATTACCCTTTAATACACGCAGCAATTGCTGCTTACCTTTTTTGCTCAATGGGGATTGTGCAGCGGCTTCTTCATGCGATAACGTTGGACGCATGAGTCCTTCCACAAACCCCGGATAATCACAAAAAGGATGTTTCACCACTTTGTCTTCACCAAATATTTGCTTGTTGAAATAGGTGACAGCACCTAGGCCATTCCTTTTGAAGAAGTCTGTGTCATATGCTGTCTTAAATCGATCCAGATCAACACCAAGATCTTTTAGAAGATTAAGTACGGTTTCACTAAATTCATGTGGGTATTCAAATGACTCTGAACCACCCTCACCCAATCGGGTGTCGCCATCTATAGTATGTTCGTTGCGTTTGGCATGACCACCAAAATCATCATGATTGTCTAGTATCAGTATCTTCTTGTCTCTTCCATGCTCTTGCTGGTAGAAATAGGCAGCTGATAATCCACTGATACCTCCGCCCACAACTACTAAATCATACTCTTCCTTCAAATCGGTTGTTGAACCCCAATCTTTTTGTTTAGCCCATGCTTGGCTATGTGCATTTTCATTTGACCCAGGATGACTGCCACGAAGTCCAGTAAGTGCTGGAGGGTAATATGATGGTTTGAGTGCGTCCATTACTGCCTGACTATTGCTTTTAAAAGGAAGCATGGAAGTCCCAGCTACCATTAAAGTTCCATTAATAAAGTCTCTTCTTGCAATTTTACTCAATCGGTTAACTCCTAATAATTCTCTCTAATATTTACAGGTTCAAATAATTTGTCTATAAATTTCTTTATTCTTTTTATTGGCATCATTCTACATTTCTGGGGGATATGATTTTGACATAGAAATCTGCCATAACCAGACTATCCCAATCTACCTCTATACCTAAACCGGGTCCCTTTGGTGCAATCACACGATCTCCATCCAGCAAGTTCCCATTCTTCATCCCAAACTCATAGGCCTTCTTCGGCATTGAAGCTTCGAAATACTTAGTCCGTTCATTGGCCAGCATCAGGTGGAGGTTGGTTGCTTGTGCTAAGGAGTGACCCCAGCTTTGGATTTCAATTGGAAGATCGGCATCATTGGCAATAATTAAGAGCTCAAGCGCTTTCGAGATACCACCGATGGTTGTAGCGTCAAACCTACCCGCGTCCCAAGATCCAGTTTTAATCCCCTGTTTGATAAACTCAGGAGAATAAATATTGTATCCAGCAGGAATGATTGGTAACGCAAGCCTAGTCTTGAGTTCACTATATTGCTCAAGGAGCTCGTCATCGATAGGTCCTTCGAGCCAGATAAATAAGGGCCCATCCATTTCTTCACCTAGTCTGAGTGCGTCCTCTAAGCCATACGCTCCTTCGAGATCAATCATAAAGCGATAGGGAGAGTCTTTAAATGTCTGCTGAACCAACTTCACGAGCTTAGAATCCTCTTCAATCTGACCCCAGACATGGAACTTAAAAGTTGAATAACCAAGCTTCGCATACTTGTTGACCGCTTCAACATACTCGGGAAGTGAGTCGTAGAAAGGGAGACTCGCGTAAGGTTCAATCGAATCTCGTTTTGCCCCCAGCAGCTCATAGAGAGGACGACCTGCCCTGCGTGCAGCCAAATCCCACAATGCGATATCAATGTTTGCACGAGATGCATCACTCAAGTCCGGTCTCGTTTGATCGAGCAATGTTCCAACCTCAACTGGATCCAGTGACCTGAGGGCAAGGAGATCATCAGAAACGCTCTGCAATTCCAGCAGGTGTTCATTACTAAATTCTCCTTGATGTTCAGAAACCACACCAGATATGCCCTCGAATCCGTCTGCGGTCGTGATCCTTAAAATATTATTGATCTGTTTCCAAACTTCGGTCCCAGCGTTATACCGGGCGTCTGTGTTGTCCGTTCCGGCGGCATGAATCTCGACACCAATAATTCTGGTCTCATTCGAAAATTCGAAGAACGGCTCATACTGCTCCGCTTTCTCACCTGAGAATGTCGTCAAGAGTTCAACTGCATTCAGATAAGTATTTTCAGGCATGGGAGAAGACTCAGTTCGTGCAGCCAACAGGCAAAGCGAGACAACAATGATTGGAGCATAAAACAAATAAACACTCTTTCTCTCTACTTGGACACATTCCATTCTTCTTCTCCACTGTGTTAATCACAATCTGCTATTCATTTTGTTTATCTACCCATCATTCCCTTGTACCTGTTATTCACTTCTCGATACCTAGAGGGACCGAGATTCGATTAAAGCTTAGGCGTTGCTCCTGTTTCTGTATAAGTAATCCATATCTTTAAAACCCCTTCAGGTACTGCAAACTCACCATCCCAATTTGAAGGAACAAAAACACCTTCACCCGGTCTGGTAACACTGACTTGACCATTGATATGGGATAATTCTATCGAACCATTTAGGGGGTACATAAATTCATGATAACCATGAAAATACTCTGCATCAGCAGGTATAGAACCTGATGTAGACTCCCAAATACCTACCTGAAAACTTTCATCTTTATTTGAAAAAAGGGTAATCCCTTTGGCTAGTAGATTGCTATATTCAGGATGATAAGGTTCAAAATCTCCCAGATCATAAGCGGATACTCTTGCATCATTTATTTTAACCAAATCAATAGGTCTATCATTTTTTGTTTGTTTCAATCCATCTATAGCATAAATGATTGCTAGATCTTCAGTAATAGTAAGAGAACCCATCCAATCTTTCGGCGTTATAAACCCTTGACCAGGATTAAAAGTAATGGTCTGACCATCACTATTTTTAACGACCACTTGACCGAATAGCACATACATAAATTCGTTGTAAGGATATGGCGTATCCATAACTTCTTTTCCTTTCTTAGCTTCCCAAATGCCAATTGAAAAGTTTTCATCTTCACTGGTAAATAGCTCATATTCTCTAGTGGTCAACTTTCCATAACCTGCGTTGTTGGTTTCAAACTTAGTATTGATCAGATTTTCAAACACAGATTTATCCAAATGGATCAAGTCAGCAGCGTGAAGATTGGTATAAAATCCTCCGTTAAAATTAAGAATAAGAAATATAAAGAGAAGTGATTGTTTCATTAATAAATTATAACTCTTTTAGAGACTATTTAGATATTGAGTTTTAAGAGTGCATTAAAAGACCTCGAAGCAGTCATAAGTGAATTCGGTGGATTATCATGCTCCACATAGTAATGCTCCAGACCAGATAATTTTTTGAGTTTAAATATTTCCTCAAAATCAATAATACCTTCTCCAACATCCCTCATTGAGCCATCACTAGCCATGTCTTTAATATGCCAAAGTGGAAATCTATTAGGATACTTTTTAATGTATCTAAGCGGATCTTCCCCTGCTTTTATTACCCAATAAAGATCAAGTTCAAATGAAACAAGATTTTTATCCGTTCCTTCTAACAATAAATCCATTGGTCGGACACCCTCTATCACTTCAAATTCGAAATCGTGATTATGGTAAGCAAACCTTAATCCAGCTGCCTGACATTGTTCTCCAAATTTATTAAAGAGCTCAATGTATTCCTTATACTTATTTAATGAGCGTTGATGAGGCATTATCCAAGGCATTACAATATATTCATGCCCAACTGTAAGTGCCACATCTATTATTTGACTGGGTGAGCTTTGAATAAATTTAAGGGGAACATGTGTAGATGGTGAAGCCAACCCTTCATTGGATAAAATATTTCGAATTTCTTCAGGTGAATGGTCAAAATAACCTGCAAACTCAACTTCCTTATAGCCTATAGCTGCAATACGTTGAAGAGTATTATTTAAGTCGGAAACCATATGATTACGCACTGTATACAATTGGATACCGATTCTATCTTGGCTTATTGACTGACCTCTAAAGACGTTCCCAATAGCGTTATCATATCCATACAGAGACATAGTCCCGGCTACTGTAAGCAAAAAATCACGTCTCGATATTATTTGATTTTTGCCTTTCATATTTTTCCATCTTTTAATAGTTGCACAGCATATGCTGAAGCTCTTGCAGTTAAGGCCATATAGGTGAGTGATGGATTTTGACAAGCAGAGGAAGTCATAGCAGAACCATCGGTTATAAAAAGATTTGATACATCGTGAGTCTGATTGAATTTATTTAGCACTGAGCTACTTGGATTATGGCCCATTCGAGCAGTACCCATCTCATGGATAGCCAGCCCTGGAGGAGCAGCTTCGTTGTATTTTTTTATATTAATTATTCCTGCAGCACTTAACATAGCTGCTGCATCATCCGACATGGCATCAAGCATTTTTAATTCATTGTCATGAAGTTCACATTCTATATTTAATAACGGTATACCCCATTGATCCTGCTTATTTTTATCCAAAAGCACTCGGTTTCTTTTATCAGGAAGCATTTCACCAAACCCACCGAGATGAAATTGCCAAGAACCAGGTTCTCGTAGTTTTTCTTTTAATTCAAGACCGATACCTTGCATATTTGAACCGCGTCTCCAGTTTGGTCTTGAGGCGCCTCCTTGGAAACCGTAACCACGTAGAAAACGATCATCCTTCTCGGTCACATTCCTATACCTTGGGACATAAATCCCGTTAGGTCTTCTGCCCGAATAATAGTTTTTTTGAAATCCAGGGTGTTCACCACTGGCTCCTGACATAAAAATATGGTCCATAAGATGATGCCCTAGGGTACCACTGGAATTAGCAATTCCATTTGGAAAAGTCTCGGATATCGAGTTCAACATAATTTGGGTGGAGCCTAATGTAGAAGCACAGAGAAATATTATGCGTCCAGAATACTGCCGGTAGTCTTTAGTGTTAGTATCAATGATTTGAACTCCGGTGGCTCGCTTTGAGACGTGGTCATAAGTCACACTATGTACTATTGCATCTGTGACAGTAGTTAGATTATTTGTGCGTTGTGCAGCAGGTAGTGTTGCAGATAGTGAACTGAAGGATGCGCCAAACGAACACCCTTTCTCGCATTCATTACGATACTGACAGCGACCACGACCTAGCTCAAGATGCTCTTTAGTTGGTTCCGTAAGATTGGCACATCGTCCTATAATCATCTTGCGTGTGGGAAAGGCCTTTTCAATTTTTTGCTTGGCCTCCACTTCTACGCAATTCATTTCCATTGGAGGTAAAAATTTTCCATCTGGTAATTGATCCAGCCCTTCTAAAGAACCACTGATACCAGCAAACTTTTCGACGTGATCATACCATGGGGCAATATCTTTATAACGAATTGGCCAATCAATTCCGTGGCCATCAGTTTTGTTGGCTCTGAAATCAATATCACTCCATCGGTAAGTTTGTCTGGCCCAAAGTTGTGATCTACCACCCAGCTGATAGCCTCTAATCCAGCTAAATGGTTTCTCTTTAGGATGAATATATTGATGTGTCCGATCGTTAACAAAGAATTTCTTGGTGGCACCCTCTAAGGCATAGCAGTCTTTTTGAACAAAATAATCCTGATTTGCTTCTTCTTCTGGAATACGACCAGCGAACGGCATTTCCCATGGAGCTTTATCTTCACCGCTATAATCTTCTCTATGAGTTATGTGTGGGCCTCTTTCCACCAGAAGTACTTTCAGACCTCTCTCAGTAAGTTCTTTTGC
>Ga0075444_10000590_pt1 | contig 21498 bp, 25 predicted proteins | sample CoawatmetaG01DNA_FD_76836 | JGI IMG/M metagenome (GOLD analysis project Ga0075444, IMG submission 76836) | Marine microbial communities from the West Antarctic Peninsula - Coastal water metaG017-DNA | ecosystem: Environmental > Aquatic > Marine > Coastal | place: Atlantic Ocean: West Antarctic... | reverse complement strand
ATCCGGAATTATCTTATAGACTTGGACAGATTGAGTTAAATTTAAGCCGCTGGAATAAAGCGATTGATTCATTTAAGTTAGCTCAAGATAAAGGTTGGGATAAAGAGAAAGGGAAAATAGAATATTTTATAGGCATCTCTTTTATTGAATTAGAAGACTTTAATAATGCTGTTAAATATCTATCTATATCGAGTGAACTTGGTCAAGAGAGCATGGTTGAACCATGGCTTCAATATATAGACTATCTTCAAAATACAGCAAGCTAGAAGCACTTTCTTCTTAAAATATATTTCTATAATTTCATAAATATGTAAAGTGAACTTTACATAGTGTAAAATGTCTAAAAATTATGAGTATTATCAAAACAATTGAATTAAAAAGATCTTTTGAAATGGGAACACAATCTGTGGAAGCTCTAAAAGGTATTGATCTAGAGGTTCAAGCTGGAGAATTCATAGCAATCATGGGGCCTTCCGGTTCTGGTAAAACAACTTTAATGAACATTATAGGCTGTCTTGATACCCCAACTAGTGGTAAATATCTATTAAACAATCAAGAGGTTAGCACTTTATTGGATGATGATTTAGCTAGAATTCGTAATAAAGAAATAGGATTTGTTTTTCAGTCATTTCATCTTCTTGCAAGAAGTTCAGCTCTTGATAATGTAATGCTGCCCTTAAAGTATGCTGGCGAAAAGAAAAATAGAGCTATAGAGAGAGCTACTCAAGCTTTAAAGGATGTAGGCTTAGAGGATAGGATGGATCATAGTCCATCTGAGTTATCCGGTGGTCAGCAGCAAAGAGTTGCTATAGCTCGAGCCCTAGTTAATTCTCCAAGTATACTATTTGCAGATGAGCCAACAGGTAATCTTGATTCTCAAACTGGTAAAGATGTAATGAATCTTTTTAAGAAGCTTCACCAGGATGGACAGACCATTATAATTATTACTCACGAGGAGGATGTCGCAATCCAAGCCGAGAGAGTTATAACCATCAAAGATGGTTTAATTGAAACAGATAAATTAGTATAGGATTAATATGAAAAATGTTTACACAGTATTATTAGCGTCAATCTTTTTGGCTTCTTGTGGTGGTTCTGAGGAATCCAGTGAGGATGAATTTAAATATTATTCAAAAGAAGAAGCTACCAATAAAAGTCTTGAGCTTTCTATAGAGGCATCTGGTGAGATAGAAGCTATATCAACAATTGAAATTAAGTCTAAAGCTTCTGGAGAAGTCTTATTTTTAGGAGCTGAGGTTGGTGATTATATTAAAAAGGGCGATGTCCTAGCTAGAATTGATCAAAGAACACCAAATAATATATTAGCTCAAGCTCAAGCTGACTTAGAGCTGTCAAAAGTTAGATTAGGCAATGCTCAATCACAACTTATAAGAGGTGAGGCGCTGCATAAAGAAGGCAGTATTTCCGATAAAGCTTTTGAAGATATTCAAGAAACCTATGCTTCGGCTAAATCTTCAGTTATAAGAACAGAAGTAAATCTTGAGAATGCAAACATATCTTTAGATGACACCATTGTCAGATCACCAACAGAAGGAACTGTAATCAAGAGAAGTGTTGAGGTAGGACAAGTTATATCATCACCAAGTGTTGCTGTGGGTGGGGGAACTGTCCTTATGAAAATGGCAGATCTAGGTAGCGTTAGAGTTAGAGCTTTAGTTGATGAAATAGACGTTGGTAAAGTTAGGGTAGGTCAAGAAGTTTCTATTAAAGTCTCTGCCTATAGAGATAGACAATTTTTTGGAAAAGTTTCAAAAATAGAACCATTAGCTAAAGTTGAGCAAAATGTAACAACATTCCCTATTCTTATCGATATAGATAATAAAGATAATCTATTGCTTTTAGGTATGAATACAGATGTCATCATTCAGATTTTGGATGAGAGTGTTTCCATTAGTATTCCTACAGGATCATTGAGAACAAGAAAAGATATTAAATCAGCTGCTGCAATGTTAGAAATGCCTGAACAAAAGGTTGCTGATTTTCTTAAGAATAAAGTTAAAGGCGAGAGCTTTAATAAATTTATAGTAATCAAAGAAACAAATACAGGCCCAGAACTTGCATGGGTTCAGATAGGGAAATCAGATTTAAGTAATGTTGAGGTTATAAGTGGACTTGTAAATGGGGACAAAGTATTTGTTTTACCAAGCCAAAGCCTCGTTGACTATCAGGAAAAATTTAGAAAGAGAGTCTCATCAACATTTGGTAATTAATGATGTTATTTCTTGAGTCTCTTTATTCAGCTATTAGTGCAATTAGAGCCAATGCTACAAGATCATTTTTAACATCTCTAGCTATCATTATTGGTACAGCTTCAGTTATTGCCATGATTGCAATTGGGGAAGGGGCGCAGAGTGCTCTAAATGATGAAATTGATGATTTAGGTGGTAGAGTCTTATCAGTATATGCAAGTCAACGCAAAAGAAGTGGAGTAACTTACGGAAGTAATCCGCTGACTATCAAGGATGCCGAGTCTCTTCAAAATGATAAAAAAATAGATTGGAAGATTTCACCAAGCATTGAAGGCAGTCGACAGATCAAATTTGGCAGTAATAATATGAGTGCCGGTATTAGCGGCCATTGGACCAATTATTTTGATATACAAGGTTACAAGATTACCTCGGGTAGAAATTTTAGTGATAATGAGAATCTGGCTAGAAAAAGAGTTGCTGTCATAGGCTCAAAAATTCCTCAAGAATTAAAAACATCTAAAAGCCAAATGCTTAATAAGGACTTGCTCATAGGAGGAGTTCCTTACAAAGTAATAGGAATACTAGAAAGCGAGGGCTCAAGCGGCTGGAGATCTCCTGATGATAATATTTATATTCCATTACTGACAGCAAGCGATAGGCTTTATGGGAGAAAAACTGTAAATTCTATCGGAGTAAGTATTTCTAACGAGCAGAATATAGAGCAAGCAATGGTAGCTATTGAGCAGGTTTTAAGAAGACAGCACGATATTGGTCCTGGTGTTGATAATGATTTTAGAATTAATGACTGGAGTCAATACTCAGACCTGCAAAAAGAAGCTACAGCCATTTTTACAATTTTAATTACAGGCATAGCTGGAATTAGCTTGCTCGTTGGTGGAATTGGAGTAATGAATATTATGCTTGTTTCAGTCACAGAGCGAACAAGGGAAATAGGACTAAGAAAAGCATTAGGCGCAACCCATAAAGCTATCATGATGCAATTTATTGTTGAGGCAATGTTACTTTGCTTGCTTGGCGGTATTGTTGGCGTCATCTTAGGGTCTGGAATGTTCTATTTATTTGCATTATCCCAAGAGTGGACTTTTTATATTCCGCTATGGGCAATCATAGGGTCTATAACTTTTTCTGCAGCAGTTGGTTTATTTTTTGGAATTTGGCCTGCAAGAAGAGCAGCCAAGCTTGATCCAGCACTGTCCTTAAGATACGAATAAAATGAAAATCCTACAGATACTACCTGAGTTAAATATTGGTGGTGTTGAACGTGGTGTTTGCGATCTTTCTAAGGCCCTGGTTCAAAAAGGGCATGAGTCTTACGTAATTTCCAATGGAGGCGAGCTAGAGTCTTCTCTGATAGCCTCAGGCGGTAAGCATATTGGTATGCCTATTCATATAAAACGACTAAAAACACTTAAATTAGCTGAAGATTTATATAAAGTTATTGAAGATATAAATCCTGATATCGTTCACGTGCGTTCAAGAATGCCTGCATGGGTTACATATCATGCTCTAAAAAGATTTAAAACAAACAAACCTATACATGTCTCAACTTTCCATGGCCTCTACAGCTTTCCAATTTATAGTAAAGTTATGGCAAGAGTAGATCATGTTATTAGTATCTCTAAAACAGTTGAAGACTACATAAAGACAACCTATAAAGTTTCTAATAATGATATAACTGTTATACCTAGAGGCTGTGATTTGGTTGAATTCAATCAAGAGCCATTAAGTCAATCATGGAAAGATTCATGGTTTGAGGAATTCCCACAAACTTTAAACAAAAAAATATTAATGCTTCCTGCTCGAATAACAAAATGGAAAGGTATTGATGATTTTATTGATTTAATTAACCTTATTAACGATGAGGGTATTCATGGAATAGTTGTAGGGCCAGTTTCAAAGAGCAAGCAAAAATATTTCAACAAACTTCAATCCAAAGTTGCTAATTTAAATCTTGAGTCAAAGATTACTTTTTGCGGATCAAGATCAGACATTGTTAATGTTTATAAATTATCAGATATAGTCTACAACTTATCAAAAACACCAGAACCATTTGGAAGAACAACCATTGAGGCAGCAAGTGTAGGCACTAAGATAATGGGCTGGAATCATGGCGGCACTATGGAAATTCTCAATGAGTTATTTCCTCAAGGCCTCGTTGAGCTTGGTGATAAGGAAGCCCTTAAAAACAAAACAATTGAATTATTACCTCAAGTGGAAATGAAACCCAAAGCAAATTCATTTACTTCTGAAAGGATGATTGATAGCACTTTGGAGGTTTACAGATCGCTTTTAAAGAAGTTTTCATAGACTTTCATTACCTTACTGGTCTGTTTTTCCATTGAAAACTCATCTCTGACAAATTCAAAAATAGCTGATTGATTTAGTTGATCTATATTACTAACGTAAGTTTCAAGCAGTAACTTAAGTGACTCAAGGTTATCTGGTTCTGCTAAAAGTTCTTTCGGCAAAATAATATTCATATGACCAACATCTGTAGATAAAACTGGCAGATTATTTGCTAAAGCTTCAAGTGCAACCCTGGGACCACCTTCACTTCTTGAGGATATAATTAGTAAGCTTGATTTGGAGTAGAGCTTATTTAATTCTTCTTGATCTACCCAGTCAATAATTGTTATTAATTGAGTAAGCTCTAACTTATTAATTAGCTGATTCAAAGACTCCTTTTCTTTTCCTGAACCCACTATAAGAAGAGGGGTGCTGATGCTAGACCAGGATTTAATCAATAAATCAAAACCTTTAACTTTTTCAAGTCTTCCAACAGCAATAGCATGAGTAGCACTTTGTTTTTCATATGATGATGATTGATACCAGTTATAAATAACTGAGCTAGGTTTAGTTATTCCCTCAAGAGCCCTTTGACTTCCGCCTATTACATAATCAGCATTATTAAAGTTCTGTACATTGCTTTTTATTCCATGCACTGTTGCAACAAAATTAAAGTTTATAAAATACCTCACTATACTAAGGACAAAAGCTGGCTTAGATCCATGCGCATGAACAATATCAAATTTATTTAATTGAAGCACTTTGAAGATTTTATAAGCTCCAATCAAAGATCTTCTATTAGCCTTTTTAATATTTATAACATTAAAATTTTTATAGTTAGACGCAATCTCAGGATTACAAAGAATAGTTATCTCATGATCATTTGCTTGGGCTGCTACAAGCTCAGCAACATGCTGTTCAATGCCTGCAAAGTTAGTACTAGAGAGGTAATGACATATCTTCATGATTTAATTAATTGAGATATTTGGTATGCAACTTTTTCTACTTCTGCGTATGTTTGATGTTGATCAATAGGATTTTTTAATGAGTAAGTCTGGAGACCTCCAGCTAGAAACAAGCTTTCCATGTAACCAAGATCTCTGGATTCAACTAAATTAGACATGAGTCTAGTAATTTTATTTTCTTTTATTGGATTTAGATGTAATAGGTATGTTGACCCTTGCGAAGAAAGAGATTCAAAAACTAGATTTACACTATCAGGCGTGACTATTTTGATACTAGCCTTTCCCATAGTGTCACTTAAACTTGGCGAGGACTTATTATCTGTATCTATAAAATCAATAGAACTGCTAGATAATGCATGTAATTTATTAGTTAGCACTTCTGGAGTTCTTCTAGAATTATAGATGTACCATTTATTTTTTTTATGTAGGTTAATTATGAATTGAATTTGCTTATAAATTTCTTCATTCGAAAATTCATAATGATTATTACTACCACCAATAGCAATAAGACCAACATCGCTATCAGGTGCTATATCTATAACTTTGGCCAAAGAGCCCTTAAAAGTATAAGTATTATTCTCTATTGCTTTGTCATAATCATGCTCTGGAGCACATATTAGATCAAACCAATTTCTTGCAAAACTTGGTTTAAGAATAGCTATCGACTTAGTATTACTGGTGCCATATTTAACTTTATCAGCCAGGATTTTAAGATAAACACTATGGCCTGCTCCTATCAAGATATCCGGATTTTCATTATTACTCTTAAAAAAATATGCAAGAAAAATATTTAATATATCTTTAAAAAAAGATTTCTTGCAGCTTACCTCTTTAATGGTTATATCAAATTCTTTCTTTAACTCATTAATAACAACAGAAACCTGCTTTGTGTGACCGGTTTTATTATCTTTGTACCACCAAATTTTCATATAATTTTTAAAAAGTGTATCCAATAGCTTAAAATGATTTTTTTAATAAAAGCTTTGCTTTGATAAGTATAAAACAATTTATCTTGCCATTTGTAATCCAGATTAATAAGAAATATTAAATAATGATTAGAAAATTATCTATAGATTTAATTTCTCAGTACGGTGATGATGCTGGCACCATTGCTATGATGAAAGCAGCTGAGTATGCCTCAATGCTAGATAATGAGAACTGGATGCTATGGGAGAAGGTTATAGTAATGATTGAAGAACTTAATAATGCAAAATCTCTCGATAGCTAGAAATCTATGATAAATTCAATCAATCACACTTACTTCAACTTATAATAATTCTATGTCATTAAATATAGTTGAATCAGAAATTATAAAAATTTTAGATAGTTCATTTAACCCTTTGCACCTTGAAGTCACTAATGAGAGCAATATGCACAATGTTCCAGTGGGCTCTGAAAGCCACTTTAAATTACTTATTGTTTCAGATACATTCTCTGAATTGTCTCTAGTAAAGCGTCATCAAGCGGTTTACAAGGCATTATCTGGTGTCATGGAGTTAATCCATGCACTTTCTATGCATCTATATGACTTAAAAGAGTATGAATCTAATCCAAAGGCCATTGATAGCCCGGATTGCGTTAATTAATAGTTTATGAATATTATTAGCAGCTATATTAATTTGATAATCAATAACCCAAAAAGGGTGCTCCTACTTGTTTTTATCACATTAATTATTAGCTCTCTTGGACTCTCAAACTTCAAACTAGATGCATCCTCTGATGCATTAGTATTAGAAAATGATACTGCTTTTAAAATTTATAGAGAATCTAGTGATGAATTTGGTGGTTCAGATTTCTTAATAGTTACTTATACGCCTTTCAATGAATTGTTTTCATCTGAATCCTTAGCTGCATTAAAATCTCTTGAAGACGAGTTAGGTGATCTGACGGGCGTTAATAATGTATTCTCACTTTTAGATGCACCTATCTTTTTTCAACCAAAAGTAGCATTAACCGATGTAGCTGATAATTTAAAAGACCTAGAATCTCCAAATATCAATCTAGCTTTAGCCAAAGAGGAGTTTTTAAATAATCCCATATATAAGGAATTGATATTAAGTATTGATGGTAAAACTACCGCACTTCAGATTGTTATAGATGAAAATACTAAAAAAAATAAATTGATCACTGAACGATATAAAGCGCTTGATGCCCCAGATAGAGATAGTGAATATATCGACTTATTAAATAAAGAAATTTCCCTTTTAAATGATTTAGAAACAGAGAACCAAACCCTTCTTGTGGCTGATATTAGAACCATCTTACAATCCTATAGAGGCGATGCTGATTTATTTCTTGGCGGCCCTTCAATGATAGCAGTTGATATGATGTCATTTATCAAGTCTGATCTAGCTATATTTGGAGCTGGTGTTGCATTGATTTTTGCATTAATGCTCTATTTATTTTTTGGTAATTTTTGGTTTGTAATTCTTCCCTTGGTTAATGCTTTTATTACTACGATTTTTACAGCTGGTGTTCTTGGTTTAATGGACTGGAAAATTAGCGTAGTTTCATCTAACTTTATTGCCTTACTTTTAATACTGACTATCTCTCTAACTGTTCATGTCATGGTGAGGTATACCGATATTGAAACTTCTGATAAAAAAGCATCCTTACATAAGGCATTTAATAGTATTTTTATGCCTTGTCTCTTTGCTGCATTAACAACAGCAATAGCCTTTTTATCCTTAACATTTGGGGACTTAAAGCCGGTTATAGAGTTCGGAAAAATGATGGCGGTAGGCATGGCATTTGCTCTTATATTTACATTTAGCTTCTTGCCTGCTGCATTTGCATTAGTAAATACTGGAATGACTAAAGATTTTATTAATATCAAAGTAGTTTTAGCTAAAATAGTTACTTTCACGAATCTTAATAAAACCTCTTTATCTGCTACTTATATAATCTTATTTATAGTTTTCTTTTTTGGCATATCAAAACTCTTAGTTGAAAATAGATTTATAGATTACTTTGATGAATCGACTGAAATATATCAAGGAATGCTGCTTTTAGATGAGAATCTTGGGGGCACTGCTACTCTAGATATTATAATTAGCGAACCTTTAATTAAACCTAGTAATGTCATCTTTAATGATGGAGATAACTTATTTTCAGATGATCTATTCGAAGATGATGACAGCGAAGCTTCTGGTTACTGGTGGAATATATATAGTTTAAATAAATTAGAAGCAATTCATGATCATTTAGATGCTATGCCTGAAATAGGTAAAGTCTTGAGTGTTGCTAGCGGCATGAAGTTAGCAAGACAAATTAATGATGGTGAGAATCTAAATGATCTAGAGCTAGCATTACTTCGTTCTGTCTTGCCTGAAGATATTCGCGAGACTTTATTATATTCATATATTAACAAGGATGACTCCAAGGTTAGAATTTCTACAAGAGTTATTGAGTCATCACAGTCTCTTAATAGAAAAGAGCTCCTTGAAAAGATAGAAGATGATCTCGTTAATGAATTTAATTTATCTGAAGATCAATTTGAAATAACGGGTTTAGCAGTTCTTTACAATAATATGTTGCAATCACTCTTTACATCTCAAATTGGATCATTAGCCCTCGTCTTTGCAGTTATCGCTCTCATGCTTTTAGTCTTATTTAGATCTTTTAAAATAATGCTTATAGGAGTTTTACCAAATATATTTGTTGCCTCAAGCGTTTTGGGATTGCTTGGAATTTTAAAGATCCCTCTTGATATTATGACTATTACAGTGGCATCGATAAGCGTTGGAATGGCTGTAGATAATACTATCCATTATTTATATCGTTATAGAGCCTCAGTAGAAGAGGGGATTAGTCCGGAGATGAGTATGAAAGCATCACATCTGAGCGTTGGCAGAGCTATTTTTTATACTGCTTTTACTATAGCCATCGGCTTCTCTATTCTCGCATTATCTAATTTTGCTCCCACTGCATTATTTGGTATTTTTACAGCAATAGCTCTATTATTAGCTTTTATTAGCTCCTTAACGCTGCTTCCATTATTATTAGTTAGGTTTAAGGTTTTTAGTTAGGTTTTTTATGGGTCCATTAAAAGGTTTGAAAATATTAGAATTTTCTGGAATTGGTCCAGGACCATTTTGTGGAATGTTATTAGCTGACTTAGGTGCTGAAGTTATTAGACTTGATAAGTCTTCAACTCACGGAAACCACAACAAGGCTGACATTCATAATAGAAATAAAAAGTCTATAACCGTTGATTTAAAAAATCCAGAATCGATTAAAGAAGTAAAAAAATTAATATCACAAATGGATGGTATTTTTGAAGGTTTTAGACCTGGAGTAATGGAACGTTTAGGTTTAGGTCCGGATGTGTGTAAGGATTTAAATAAATCATTAGTATATGGTCGAATGACTGGCTGGGGTCAAGAGGGCTCTATGTCATTGCAATCTGGACATGATATTAACTATATAGCTCTTTCTGGCGTATTAGATTCTATGGGTAGAAAGGGTGAGAATCCACAACCCCCTCTTAATCTTGTAGGTGACTTCGGTGGAGGAGGTATGTTGCTAGCTGTTGGTATGCTTTCAGCTTTTCTTCATGCTCAAAGAACTGGTGAAGGTCAAGTTGTAGATGCTGCAATGATTGATGGAAGTTCAATGCTTATGAGTATGTTTTATTCATTCAAGCAGATGGGATTTTGGAATGAAGAAAAAGAATCAAATCTTTTGGATGGCGCTGCTCACTTTTATGATACATACGAGTGCAGTGACAAGAAACATATAGCAATAGGGGCAATTGAGCCCCAATTTTATAAAGAACTCTTAGAAAAACTAGATATTCATGATGAACAGTTTTCTGATCAGATGAATAGAGCTATATGGCCAGAATTAAAATTAAAAATGAGTGAAGTTATTAAGTTAAAAACTAGAGATGAATGGACTGCAGTATTTGATGCTTCAGAAGCATGCGTTTCTCCAGTTTTAAGTCTTACAGAAACACCATTACACCCTCATCACAAATCTAGAAATACATTTATGAATGTAAACGGTTTTGCTGAACCAGCTCCAGCTCCTAGATTTTCAGTTTCTAAAGTTGAAAATAAATCTACTATTGCCGCATCAGGTTCTAGCAATGACGAAGTATCTCATTCATATGATTTAGATATATCTAAACTTGGTTAAAAAAATTTAAACTATTTTGATAAGTTGCATTGCAAATTTCTTCAATGCTTTCACTTCTTAACCCTGCAATTTCACTAGCGATATGCATAAGATTTTTAGGCTCGTTCCTATTACTCTTGGGTTTTGGTTTTAAGTTTCTAGGAATTAGGTATGGAGAGTCTGTTTCGAGCATAAGTCTATTTAGAGGTATATTCTTGATAGAAGCTCTTAGATCTTTATTTCTTCTTTCATCACATATCCAGCCCGTTAATCCAATATAAAAATCACTCTCTACGTAGTCATCAAGCTCTAATTGAGTTCCAGTAAAACAATGAACTACAGCTTTATCAATATCAGTCTTATAAGTATTTAATACTTTAATAAATGATTCATGCGAGTCTCTTTGATGAAGAAATAAAGGTTTGTTAAATTCTATTGCTAATTTTATTTGTTCTTCAAATGCAAAAACCTGTTCGTCATGACTTGAAAGATTTCTAAAAAAATCTAAGCCCATTTCACCAAGCGCATGCGGTGAATACTTTTTAATTAATTCTCTCATTCTGTCACTAGAATCAGAATTAAAACTTTTTGCATGATGAGGATGAACTCCTGTAGTAAAGCAAAAAATATCATCATGCTGAAGAATTAATTTATTTATCTTCTCCGCATCATCTAATTCAGCAGCAACAACTAGAAACCTATTAACTCCATTAGCTAAACCATCATCAATAACTTTATTTAAATCATCATTAAAAGATTCGTGAGTGAAATTACAGGCTATATCAAATAATTGGTTCATTATATAAAGATTCTTATTGTCTTATGAATTACAATTATCTAACAAAAATTAACATTATGGATAAATTTAAACAGTTTCAAGACGCAATTGAGATAAATAAGGTTTCAGATTCATTATACAAAATAATACCCAGTGAGAAATTTTTTGTAGGCAGCACTCCTCACGGTGGTTATTTGATGGCAATAATGCATAAAGCCCTCATTTCATCTTTACCTCACTCATGCGCAATTAGCTCATCTATCCAGTATCTTGATAGAACCGAGCCTAGAGAAATAGATATACATGTAGATGTAATAAGAGTCAGCAGAGGCAGTTCAACTGGACGAGTTACTATCATGCAAGATAATTTAGTTAAATGTATCTACACAGGTACCTGTTCTGATTTTGAGCACATGAAAGGTTATAACGGTTTAGCCACAGCAATCCCTCTAATTTTTAAAACTATTGATAAGAAAGATTTTAAGAATCTTGATTATGACAATGTTAAAGCTGGTTTCACTCCTGCATTTGTTAAGCAGGTTGAGTGTTTTGTTCATCCAGATCATGCTTGGTGGGATCGTGAAATTTCAAATGAAGATGCTGAAGCTAGATGCTCAGCATATATATCTCTTCCTGGTGGCATACCAGATCAATACGCACTTTCTTTTTTTTCAGATATTCTTCCTCCTGTAGTTAGCAATAAATATGGTCCCCTGGGATGGGTTCCAACTTTAACTTTAACTACTCATATTCGACAGATGCCCAAAACTGAAGTTCTAGTTTTAGATTTTTTAGCAAAAGATATTAATAATGGATACTTTGAACAAGATTGTAATATTTGGGATCTAGAGGGTAATTTAGTTGCTTCGAGCAGACAACTAACTAGAATACTAAAATCAGAAGAAAAAATTTCAATATAAATTAACCAAAGGATTGATTATGCAATTTAAAGGAACTAAAAATTATATAGCTACAGACGACTTAAGTATGGCGGTAAATGCATCTGTTGCTCTAGAAAGACCATTATTAATTAAGGGAGAACCTGGGACAGGTAAGACTCTTTTAGCTATAGAGGTTGCTGACGCGCTAGGGCTTGAGTTAATTGAATGGCATATCAAATCAACTACAAAGGCTACCCAGGGCTTATATGAATACGATGCAGTCACAAGATTAAGAGATTCACAACTAGGTGATGAGAGAGTTAAAGATATTGCAAACTACATCAGGAAAGGAAAGTTATGGGAAGCTTTTACTTCAGACAAGCAGGTAGTGCTCCTTATTGATGAGATTGATAAAGCTGATATTGAGTTTCCAAATGATTTGCTCCAAGAAATAGATCGTATGGAATTCTTTTGCTACGAAACAGGAGAAACGATTAAAGCAAAGCATAGACCTATTATTATTATGACTTCTAATAATGAAAAAGAATTACCAGATGCTTTTTTAAGAAGATGCTTTTTTCACTATATAAGTTTTCCAGACAGAGTGACTATGAACAAAATTGTTGATGTTCATTATCCTAAGATTAAGAAAAAGTTAGTAAATGACGCCTTAGAAATTTTCTTTGATTTAAGAAAAATTCCTGGTTTAAAAAAGAAACCTTCCACATCTGAATTAATTGATTGGTTAAAATTATTATTATCTGATGATATGCCAGACGAAATTTTAAAAAATGCAGATTCATCAAAAGCCATACCACCACTTTATGGAGCCTTATTAAAAAATGAACAAGACGTTCATTTATTAGAGCGATTAGCATTCATGTCGAGGAGAGAGTCAGCTAACAAATAATAATTTATGTTAATTAATCTCTTTCTAACGGTTAAATCCTCCGGTGTCCCTTGCTCCCTAAGAGAGCTATTGGATTTATTAGGGGCCTTGGAAAAAAGAGTTGCTTATGCTAGCTTGGATGACTTCTATTACCTTTCTCGCGCAATCTTAGTTAAAGATGAAAAACACTACGATAAATTTGATAAAGCTTTTGATATCTACTTTAAAGGCATTGAAAAACTTGAAGATATCTTCCAAGCACTTATTCCTGATGATTGGTTAAGAAAAGCTTTTGAAAAAGAACTAGATCCTGAAGAGTTAAAAAAAATAGAATCCTTGGGTGGTCTTGAGAAATTATTGGAAGAGTTTAAAAAGCGTTTAGAAGAGCAAAAAGAAAGACATGAAGGTGGTTCGAAATGGGTTGGAACAAATGGTACTTCACCTTTTGGTCATGGAGGACAAAATCCAGAAGGTATAAGGGTTGGAGGCACGGGTGGTCAAAAGAAAGCAGTTAAGGTCTGGGAAGAGCGCCAATACAGCAATCTAGATGACTCAATTACTATTGGTACAAGAAATATTAAAATGGCCTTACGACGTTTAAGAAAATTTGCACGTCAAGGTAATGAGCTAGAGCTTGATATGGATGGAACTATTAAGGCAACTGCAAAAAATGCAGGTTTTTTAGATATTAATATGATTCCTGAAAGAGCTAATAATGTAAAAGTTATTATTCTTTTTGATGTGGGTGGATCTATGGATCCATACGTTAAGCTTTGTGAAGAGCTTTTCTCAGCAATCAAAACAGAGTTTAAGCATCTTGAATATTATTACTTTCATAATTGTATTTATGAATCAGTCTGGAAAGATAATAGCAGAAGAAGTCAGGAGAGAATGTTGGTTCAAGACATTATTAATAAATATACATCTGACTATAAAGTTATAGTCGTTGGTGATGCAACCATGGCTCCTTATGAAATTACGAATCCAGGTGGAAGTATTGAGCATTGGAATGAGGATCCAGGAGCTTTGTGGATTAAAAAACTTTCAAAACATTTCGAAAATATGGCCTGGTTAAATCCAGTGCCTGAAGATCATTGGGATTACACTTCGTCAGTTACTATTTTAAAAGACTTATTTGACGATCGAATGTATTCGTTAACATTGAAAGGTTTAGAAGAGGGTATGTCTAGCCTATCAAAATGAATATAACAATAATATATTCTTCACATAGATTTAGTAAAAATTAGTATTGACCTAGAGTTTGCTCTAAGGGTTATAATTTTTTAAAGACATTTTATATATAGGAAAATACTATGATCGATGAGACTTTAAGTAATACAACAACGAGTAAAGGCATTAAATGGGGACCTTTTACGCTTAGAATTCCGTTTATTCATCTTAGATTAAGAGCTGGGGAGTTCTTTCAAGGAATGGTTATTTCTGGCGCAACAGCATTTGCGGCTGTTCCTATTGCAATGGGTCTTGGCCTTACATTTGAAGAAGGAGTTGCTTTAAGTTTTATTGCAGGAACTTTAATTGGTGCTGGACCTATATTTTTTGGTGAGCCAATGGCTCCAGGGTGGGTCACGCCTGCAGTGCCAATAGTTATAGCTGCCTTTGCAGCAAAAGGGCAATTTAATGGTGTTTATAATCCAGAAGTTTTCCAATTCATGGCAGCAATGTGTATTGAATTCACCTTACTCTTATTTATCATGGGTATTACAGGATGGGGTAAAAAGCTTATTGAAATTATACCCAATGGCCTTAAGGCAGGTATTATTTTAGGTGCTGCATTAGCAGCTTTTTATCAGGTCTTTGTTACAGATATTGATAAGCTTATGATTCAACCTATATCAATGGTTGTCGCTATATCTTTATGTGTTATCACCACCTTCTCAGTGCCTTTTAAGAAGTTAGCAGCAAATAATAAGTTTTTTAAAATAGTTGGATCCTTGGGTCTTTTACCTGGGTTTGTTTTAGCAGCATTTGTTGCATTTATATTAAATGAAGTAACTTTTAATATTGAATGGGGTTTTAGAATTCCTGATGTTATTTCTCTTTTCAACAGAACTTCACCATTAGCTATAGGCTTTCCATCTATTGATATGTATCTAGAAGCAATACCTTTAGTAATAATAGGTTACACATTGTTATTTGGTGATTTAATTACAGGTACTGAGGTTTTAAATGATGCTCAAACTCAAAGGCCTGATGAGCCTTTAGATGTCAATTTAGACAGATCTCATCTATCTATTGCTGTAAGAAATTTCTTAGGATTACTTGTAAATCCATTTTTTCCAACTCAAGGGGCATTATGGACAGGAGTGCATGTTGTTATAGCAGAGCGTTGGAAAAAAGGTCCTAAAGAAATGCCCTCTATTTTCGATGGCTTAGGCTCTTATTATTTAATGGGAATACCTTTCTTGTATGTAACCCTACCTTTTATAACATTAATGAAACCATTGATGCAGATGGCATTAACACTCACCCTAATATTGACTGGTTTTGCTTGTGCTTATGTTGCTATGGCTATTCCAAAAACAAATTCTGAAATGGCATCCGCTCTGTTAATAGCAGTTTTCATAACATTCTTTAGTGCCTGGGTTGGTTTACTGATGGGGATATTATTAAGTATATTTGTAGTTGGAACTGATGAAGATAAAGTTTAAAATAGTCGACCATGAGTTACGCCTTAGAAATATCGAATCTACAAAAAGTCTATAGTAATAATGTCACAGCCTTAAAAGGCATAGATCTCAAAGTTTCTAAAGGAGATTTTTTTGCTCTTCTAGGTCCTAATGGAGCTGGAAAATCTTCAACTATCGGTATTATTGGATCATTAGTAAATAAAACATCAGGCTCAGTTAAAATATTTGATATAGATATTGATCAAGATTTCCCTGAAGCTAAACGCATGCTGGGCGTTGTTGCTCAAGAGATTAATTTTGGCGGTTTCGAAAAAGTCCTAGATATAGTAGTTACTCAAGCTGGTTATTATGGAATACCTGCAAAGGAAGCTCTAGTTAAAGCTGAATCAGTTATGAAACGTTTAGGTCTTTGGGATAAACGTAAAGACCAAGCAAGAACTCTTTCTGGGGGTTATAAAAGGCGTTTAATGATAGCTAAGGCTCTTATTCATGAACCAAAACTTTTAATTTTAGACGAACCAACAGCTGGAGTAGATATTGAGTTAAGAAGAGAGATGTGGGAATTCTTAAAAGAAATTAATGCTAAAGGTACAACAATTATTTTAACAACACATTATCTTGAAGAGGCTGAACAACTTTGTAAAAATATTGCAATCATCGATCATGGTGAAATTGTTGAAAACACCAGTATGAAAGATCTACTCAGCAGATTAGATGTTCAAGGTTTCGTTTTAGATTTAGATAAACCAATAACAGAGGCTCCACATATCGAAGGTTTTCCTTTGAGGCTAGATGATCCAACCACTTTAGTTGCTGCTGTATCCAAAGATAATAATATTAATAATCTTTTTAAATTATTAAGTGATCATTCCATACAGGTTAACTCAATGAGAAACGAATCAAATAGACTTGAAGAACTCTTTATAGAAATGGTGAAAAAGTAATGATTTCAAGAAGAAGAGAGATTTTAAATTCATTAATTACCCTGTCTACAAAAGAGGTAAGAAGATTTTTAAGGATTTGGATTCAAACATTAGTACCTCCAGCGGTAACCATGTCACTTTATTTTTTAATATTTGGGACATTAATAGGCCCTCGTATAGGTACCATGGATGGGTTTGATTATATTCAGTTCATGATTCCTGGATTAATCATGCTATCTGTCATTACGAATTCATATTCAAATGTAACTTCTTCTTTTTACTCCGTTAAGTTTCAAAGATCAATTGAGGAACTTCTAGTTTCACCTATGCCTAATTGGGCAATTTTATTAGGATTTATTTCAGGCGGCGTTGCTCGCGGTACTCTAATAGGCGTTATAGTTTTTTGTGTTAGTTTATTTTTTTACCCTTCATTTGAAGTAGCAAATCCAGCTCTAACCATACTTGTACTAGTTTTAACTTCTATACTTTTCTCATTAATGGGTTTTGTTAATGCAGTTTTTGCAGATAGCTTTGATGCTATATCAATAGTTCCAACCTTTATTCTTACACCTTTGATATATTTAGGAGGAGTATTTTATTCAATCAATATGCTTCCTGAAATGTGGAGAAATATCTCCATGGTTAATCCAATGCTTTATGTTGTGAGCTCTTTTAGAGAAGGAATGCTTGGAATTAGTGATGTTTCAATTCCTTTTGCACTTGGTATGATTTTTGGATTTATAGGTCTTCTTACAGGTCTTTGCCTCTATCTATTAAATAAAGGTATTGGTATTAGGCAGTGAGCAGAAAGTATCTAGGAAAACAATCAAATAAGATTTTATCTAAAGATCAATTTTCTATTCTAGACCCAATAGATAGAGGCGTTGAAACTTCAAAATATAATAATCTAATCTTAGCTAAGCATGGAATTGATATATGGAATGCATATGAATTCTCTTATCTTGATAAAGATCTTAAGCCTCGTCTAAATGTTCTTGAAATAGTTATTCCAATGAATTCATCTAAAACTGTAGAATCTAAATCAATGAAATTATATTTAAATTCTTTTTATAACCAATCTTATGTAAGCAAGAAAGATATTCTTAATATACTTCAATTGGACTTGTCTAAGTTATGTGGCGCCTCTGTCAAAGTGAATTTTAAAAAGACGTTTTCAGAAGCACCTAATGCACATTCATTAATTGATGCTAAAACAGCTTTCACTAAATCAAATACACTATATAAATTTGATGCTTTTAGGTCTTTATGCCCAGTAACAAATCAACCTGATTGGGCTGTTATCTATATCTCATCAGAGTCAAAGATCAATATTCAATGGATGGTTGAATACCTTTCTTCATTTAACGAGACTGGTGAATTTCATGAGTTATGTATTGATAAAATATTTTCAGCTACAAAGAATGAATTTAATGTATCTAAACTTTCTGTATATGGTCGTTTTATGAGAAGAGGTGGTATTGACATCAATCCTCTTCGCTCGTCATCAGCTTCCTCTGTCTTCATTAATCATCGTGAATTTGCACAATAAAAATATCTATAAATTTAATTCTACCGAGGAGTTAAATTCTGCTTTATTAGAACTCTTTAAGGGCACCAAAAATAATAGAGTATCTAATATTATTTTTTCTGGCGGATCCACCCCTACAGATTTTTATAAGCTTTTATCCATCGAACCTATTCAATGGTCTGATTATCAAATTGTTTTATCAGATGAAAGAAATGTTAAATTATCAAATCCTAAGAGCACAGAGGGTGCTATTAAATCTATTATCAACAATCAAAGCTTCAATAATTCTTTTATTAGTTTGCTGGATGAAGATGCTGAAACTAAACTAAGTTTAATTGAGCTATATGATTTATCTATTCTTGGACTAGGAGAAGATGGCCACTTTGCTTCAATATTTCCCAACATGTCCAATCTCTCCTCAGCACTTAATAGTAATTCAGCATTAATTAATACAAATGATGGATTTCCAGATGTCCCAAGGGTAACTCTGAGCTTAAACGAAATAAATAAATCTCAACAAATTATTCTGTTAGTAAAAGGTAAAAATAAATTTAATCTTTTAATTAAAAATAGATCAGAAGAAGACCTCCTTCCTATAGATTATCTATTTTTAAAAATGAGTGAAAAGATTAAAGTCTTTTATCTTTAATATTTTTTTTATATTTGTCATATAATGCATATCTTTAAATGGAGAGGTGTCTGAGTGGTTTAAGGTGCTTCCTTGGAAAGGAAGTGTAGGGCAACCTACCGTAGGTTCGAATCCTATCCTCTCCGCCATTAATTATGTATGTTTTCTTGGAAAAGAGACTATACTTTATTACATCTATAAATTAGTTATATTTATTGGCATCAATATTGCTATTTAAGATATATAAACTTTAAACGGAAAAACTTATGTCACTATTTAGAAAGCAACTCTCTGAAGCTATCTCCCTTGTTTCAAACTTAGAGCAAGATATTAGAATTGTCTCACTCACAAGCAGCCAAAAGAAGATTCTTTATTCGGTTCTCTTGAAAAAAAATGATTCCAAGGATTGTAATATTTCAAATGTTATTGAGTACTCAAATTTATCTAGATCAACTGTCTTTAAATCTCTTAAGCTCCTTGAAGCTATGAAACTGATTGTCCTTCAGCAATCAGAAAATGATAAAAGAGAATTTAATATCGAAGTTATTTTATAAAGCTATATAAATTATTTTATAATTAGATATTCTATGAAGTATTTCTTCCAGACATTCTCGTTTACATTTCTAGCTTATATGACTCTTTGGTTTGTCTGGGTTAGCTCGATTGGGCTACCTGGAAGCCAATATGATGGTAGTTTGGTTTTTTTACCACATGCTGCAAGAGTAATATGTACATGTATTTTTGGCCTCTATGCTATTCCAGCAATCATACTTGCTGACTTTATTGGATTAGAATTTTTTACATCAATACCTGATGTTTCATCCTTATCAAGTGTAGGCTTAATAACGTTTAAAGCTTTTACAGTTTATTTATCGTTACTAGCTCTCAAGTTATTTGGCTTCTCTTTTAATTACTCTAAAGGCGAGGTATTGCTTAATAGAACTAATTACAGGCACATCGGTTTAATTACTATTCTTTCTGCTTTTATAAATGGTGTCTTTGGCAATGCTCTTAAACAAGTATTCGAGATGGTTGATATTCCTTTGTGGACTATTTTTAGATATGTAGTTGGTGATATTTTAGGAACGCTAGTAGTTTTTGCAGTCTCCGTTTTAGTAATGTCAATTTACAAGGAGTTAGTTAATAGATTATAAAAATCTAAGTTAATAATTTTATGAATCCATTTCATTTAGCTATTCCAGTTTCTGACCTACCTAAAGCAATTAATTTTTATGAAAATACCCTGGGCTGTTCTAAAGGAAGATCCAGTGAGCTCTGGTCAGATTTTAATTTTTACGGACATCAGCTTGTGTGTCACCAAGTTCAGCAAACTAAAGGCATTAATAGCAATTATGTAGATGGAGAAGATATTCCGGTTCCACATTTTGGAATAATTCTTAAGTGGCACGAATTTCAAGAATTAAGTAATTCATTGATAAATAAAAATATAGATTTCATTATAGAACCCTCTATAAGATTTAAAGGCAAGCCGGGCGAACAGGCAATAATGTTTTTAAAAGACCCTAGCGGAAATGCTATTGAATTTAAGTCATTCAAAGATAACAACGAGATATTTAAAATTTAGGAGTAATGGGTATGATTAAACCAAGAAGAATTGTTACTGGTGTTGATGGTAATGGTGAGTCTGAAATTAAGATTAATTCTATAATCGAGCCAGATATTATCAACGGAGATAATATCTTTCTTGAATTATGGAATACAGACGGATCTAGTATAGATAATAAAGATTCGACTGACAGATCACTAGGACCGGTAATTCTATCTCCGCCTAGAGAGGGTACTAAAATACGTTATTTTAGTATTGCACCACAGGATTTATCAGTATCTGCTGAAGATCTTGAGCTAATGTTTGCAGCTGGCTTTAAAGCTATTGGTGCAGAACACGAAAGGGTGAATACCACTAAACATCCTGGAATGCATATAACGCAAACAATTGATTACATTATCCTTATTAAAGGAACAGCTACACTCATTTTAGACAAAGAAGAGGTTAATTTGGTTGCTGGTGATATTGTCGTCCAAAGAGGCACAAACCACGCCTGGTCTGCATCCGGTGATGAACCAGCTCTCTTTATAGCAGTGCTTATTGATTCAAATTTTGCTTAATCATTGACTACTGTATATTTATACAGTATATTGTGTTTTATGAATAACGTAATACACATAAATAAAGCTGATCCAATAATAGAACAATGGAATGGAGCACTGGATAAAGATGCTGCTTTTAAAACAATAGCATTCAAATTCTTCGGTGGAGATTCTAATAAATTAGATTCGTATCTTCAAAACTTTGGTCAGATAGTTGAAACAATTAAAACTGATATTGAAAATACTGAGCCTAAAGAAACTCATGAGTATCGTCAGTTAGTAATGTTTTAAATTACTGCCTTTATCTCCAGATACTCCTCTAATCCGAATTGGCCATGCTCTCGGCCATTTCCAGATTTTTTAAAGCCACCAAACGGAGCAGGGGCAGAACCTCTACCTTTTTTATTTACTATTGTTTGACCAGCTTTAAGTCTTTTGGCAATTATTTTTCCCTCATCATCATCTAAGCAGGTTATATAACTAGATAAACCATATATTGAGTCGTTTGCTATTT
>Ga0075444_10000589_pt1 | contig 21502 bp, 18 predicted proteins | sample CoawatmetaG01DNA_FD_76836 | JGI IMG/M metagenome (GOLD analysis project Ga0075444, IMG submission 76836) | Marine microbial communities from the West Antarctic Peninsula - Coastal water metaG017-DNA | ecosystem: Environmental > Aquatic > Marine > Coastal | place: Atlantic Ocean: West Antarctic... | reverse complement strand
TATGAATTAACAGTAATAGACCAATTACCAATCCAGAATGGGTCCGAAGATAATCGTCCTGCTCCGCAACTTAGTGGAGAATTAGCAAAAGCATGTGAACAGGCAGGATACAAGCGTTATTGGTTCGCCGAACATCATAATACAACGTATTTTTCAGGTCCTAATCCAGGCACGATGATTAGCCATATCGCATCTATTACAAAAAATATGCGTATAGGAAGCGGCGGCGTTATGATTTCCCACTACAGTCCTTACATGATTGCCGAACAGTTCCGTTTATTATCAACCTTATTCCCAGATCGAATTGACCTTGGCATCGGTCGTGCGCCTGGCGGTGATGGTCTTGCAAGTCAGGCATTAGCTTATCCTGCAGATCCCACTCACGGCGAAATTTACTCACGGCAAGCTCTTGACCTTAAAAATTTTCTAGAAGGAAGTATAGAAAAACATCATCCCTTTAATAATGTAAGGGTTTCACCATATGAAGCATACAATCCTGAACTGTGGATGCTTGGCACAAGCGGCGGAAGTGCTGCACTTGCAGGTTACTTGGGTTATAATTTATCACTTGGTTTATTTGTAGCGCCCACAGGACAAAAGTATAATATTATCGAAGAATATTTATCTGCATTTGAAAAGGCTGGTCACCAATTCGAACCAAAGGTTATGATTGCTATTGGTGCTTATTGTGCAGATACAACCGAAGAAGCTGAATATATAGCAGGCCCTCAACTTTACAAGAAAACTTCACAGCAAAGTCATGGTCGAAATGAACCTTGGGTAAACCCTGATCAGGCTATTGATAAGATAAAACAGTTTTCAGATTCTGAACACAGATATTTCAACTTACTTAAAGAAAGTTTTATAATTGGTTCTCCTAAAAAATGTGCTGCAAGAATGGAAAAGCTTAAAGCCTACTGGAAAACAAATGAGTTTGCCTTTCTTACCGTAACACATGATTTTGAAAGTCGTTTAAAAAGTTATGAATTATTAGTACAAAAATAAGGCTAGTATAATAAATCAACTAGCAGAGTTTAAAATTACCAAAAAATTTGAAGTGCTTGCAGGTGACCAACTATGGAAGTAGTGTATTTAGATGAAATTAAAAAACTGCATTAATATAGAAGACCTCCGTAAAGCGGCAAAATCCCGAGCCCATAAAATGGTGTTTGACTATATAGACGGTGGCGCTGACGATGAAAAAACTTTATTGAAAAATACAAGTGCCTTTGATAATTATGAGTTATTTTATAAAGTTCTTTCAGGAGTTGATAATCCCGATACATCAACTACTTTGCTTGGTGAAAAAATTGACGTACCCTTTATTCTCTCTCCATCAGCCGGAAACCGCCTATTTCATACTGTAGGAGAGATCGGCCCAGCTATTGCAGCCGAGAAGGTTGGTACCATCTATAGTCTTGCCACACTCTCCTCAGTCAGCATTGAAGAAATTGGTGCACTAATAAAAACCCCAAAATGGTTTCAACTTTATATTTGGAAAGATAGAGGTTTAGTAAGGGAGATGTTAAAGCGTGCAAAGGCTGCCGGCTTTACGGCCCTATTCTTAACCGTGGACTTACCTATCGCTGGAAACCGTGAACGTGATCCAAAGAATGGTTTTACCATTCCACCAAAAATAGGCCCAAAACAAATGTGGGAAGGCCTAAAGGCGCCCGGTTGGGTTAGAGATTACTTATTTAGCCCGCAAATAACTTATGCAAACTTAGATAATGCTACATCTGCGTTATCTTTAAACAACTTTATTAAAGATCAAATGGACGCTAGTTTTAGTTGGGCGGATGTAGAATGGCTTTTAGGTGAATGGAACGGCCCATCAATACTCAAAGGAGTAGTGCGCGCCGATGATGCATTACACGCAGAGAAAATTGGATTTAATGCTATATCCATATCCAATCATGGAGGGCGGCAGCTTGACACCTCACCCGCTCCTATTTCCTGTCTTCCAGCCATAAGGAACGTAGTATCAGACAAAACAGAGCTTATCGTCGACGGCGGAATAAGACGAGGCACTGACGTCTTAAAAGCACTTGCTATGGGGGCAAACGCAGTAAGTTTTGCTAGACCTTATTTATATGGCCTTGCCGCAGGAGGGAAGGAAGGTGCAATCCACGCAGTTGAATTAATTCGCGACAGTATTGTGCGAGATATGATCCTACTTGGAGCTCAATCTGTAAATGATATTGATGAGAGTTTCATAAAAACCATCTCTAAAGTTTAAGTTCTATATGTTAAAGACCTTCATTGCAGTTTTTGATCTTACCGCTTTACACTCAGTATCTGACAAATCCGCGGTGTGGGCCATAGCGCCTTTAGTATCAAATACCTGATGGGGCCAGTCGGTACCGAACATAACTCGTTCAGGGCCAACGATAGACATGAGATATTGCATGGCGCGAGCATCATAATTAATACAATCATAATAAATATGTTTAAGATAGTCGGTCGGACTTCTTTTCATCATACGGCGTTCCTCAAGTTCAACCTCATCACCCTTTTCAAAACGCCCTACAAGATAAGGAAGGGCGCCGCCGCCGTGTGAAGCTATCATCTTAATATTTGGATATTTATCAAAAAATCCATCAAAAATCATCCGAGTAAAAGCGAGCGTCGTATCAAACATAAACCCAACGGACCAGCTGAGGTCATAGGACCCCATATCCATATCCAAAGCCCCAGGTGGATCAGTTGGGTGGACTAGAACTGGAAGCCCTTTGTCATCAATTGCCTGCCAAATAGGAGCAAAAAAAGGATCGGTAAGGCTTCGGCCAGCTATATTGGCCAAAACCATAACTCCGCAGGCGCCAAGGGCTAATGTGCGCTCAAGTTCCTTAACCGCTTTATCTGGGTATTCCCAAGGTAGAGATGTATACCAACGTATTCTATCTGGAAAATTATTTTGTGCTTCAGCCATATTATTGTTTGATGCCAAGGCAGCAGCACAGCTAATAACCTCTCCTCCCCAATATACATTTGGGCAAGTTAACGAGACAATAGAAATATCAATGCCGGTATCATCCATTTGTTTAATACGAAGGTCATAATCAAAATGACCCGGCTGTGGGAATGCTACAGGAGTATTTTTTTTAAATATTTCTTCTTTTCCGTCTGGGCGCTTCTGAATATTATATTCCCCACCATGTTCACGCATAATTTCGTACCATTCAGGAGTGTAGGCATGAGTGTGGATATCAATTACAGTCATTGGTATTCTTTCTTATTATAAATTAAATATATGTACAGCATTATCACCGCACACTTCATTTTTAACATTTTCTGGTAACTCATTGACCCGGTCCAGACAGCCTTCCTTATCTCCAAGGTTAAATAGATAATCAGAGCTATACAAAACATGTTTAGTTGTTGCAACATCAATAACTTTGCTCATTTATACCTCTTCAATTATAGTGATACTATTGGGTAGGACATTAACAGTAAAAAAGGCAAAAAAACAATTGAAAATATCACAAACAATAATAGATGATTTTGAACGTAATGGTGTCGTGTTAATTAAAGATCTTTTTATAGACTGGGTAGACGTTCTTCGCAAAGGTATTGAGCGTAATATGAAGGATCCTGGACCCGATCATCACGAATATATAATTAAGGGTGAACAGGGTGGTTTTTTTGGTGATTACTGTAACTGGCAGCGAATACCAGAGTTTGTTGATGCAATTACCAATTCAAATGCAGCAATAGTTGCCGCCCAATTGATGAACTCTAAACAGGTTCAAGTTTTTCATGAGCATGTGCTTGTTAAGGAGCCAGGGACAGAAATGGCGACGCCCTGGCACCAAGACAGTCCTTATTTTTTTGTTGAAGGAAGCCAAACAGTTAGTTTTTGGTGTCCTTTAGATCCCGTTAAGGATTCGGCACTTCGCTGCGTTTCCGGCTCGCATAAATGGAATAAGCCTATTCTTCCTGAGAGATGGTCATCAGGTGACGGTTTTTTTCCAAAATCAGAGGAGTATTTGCCCGTGCCAGATCCAGATAGCCGTCCTGAAAAATACCATATTTCTGAATGGGAAATGAAACCAGGTGACGTTATTGCCTTTAACTATAAAACCCTTCATGGATCAAGAGGTAATAGCGCGCAAACAAGACGTCGAGCATTTTCATTGCGCCTCATAGGAGATGATGCAAGATATATATCCCGGCCAGGCCCATGTTCTCCCCCTTTTACTAACCACGGAATGAATGACGGCGATTTACTTTGTAAAGAATTATTTCCGGTGATTTATTCATCTTAACAATCCTAACTACTGAGTAAAATTAACTAATTTTCTCTTAAATTACACTTGTATTTTTTATCTACAACACATACCGTGGCCAGCATCTTTAAATGGAGAAAATATTATGAAAAAAGACATTACCCGACGTGACTTTTTAAACGGCACGCAAGTTGCTATAGGTGCAACATTATTGACACCATGGATTGCGTCCTGCGGAGTTGCAGAGCCTGTTATAAAAAATTCACAGTTCACATTGGATAAAGATTATTATCCACCAGCCAAGAACGGATTGCGTGGAAGCCATGATGGATCATGGGAAAATATGCACGCACGGGTTATGGGCGAAGAATGGGTCACAGAAACCATTGATGCTGAATACGATTTAGTAATTGTTGGGGGAGGTTTAAGTGGACTTTCATCTGCGTATTTTTACCGTCAGAAAAATCCTGATGCTAAAATTCTAGTCCTTGATAACCATGATGACTTTGGTGGTCACGCTAAACGAAATGAATTTAAGTATGGAGACGACATTCGCATAGGATACGGTGGCACTGAAGCCATAGATACACCTTCTTCCTATTCTCAAGAGGCGCTTGATCTTCTTAAGGATATTGGAATCGATCTAAATAAGTTTTACAGCGCATTTGAACAAGATTTATATTCAAAACGCGGTATGGGTTTTTCAATCGTCTTTGATGAAAAAAACTTTGGAGAGACTAAACATGTGACCGGATATGGTGAAAAAAAATGGGAAGATTTTGCTGCTGAAGCACCCCTAACTAAACAAGCACGTGCCGATTTCATAAGAGTTCAAACTGAAAAAATAGACTATATGGAAGGAACTTCTATTGAAGATAAATTTAAAATTCTCAGTAAAACCGGATATTCAAGTTTCCTTCGTGATTATGCTAAAGTTGATGAACAGGTAATTAATATATATCAACACTGGGGCATGAGTTTCTGGTGTGTAGACATGGAAGAAGTACCCACGACCTCTGTACAATATTATGATGGAGGAATTCCAGGAGTTGATCATACTCTTCCCATAAAGACAGGCCGTGGCGTGGACCCTTATATTTTTCATTTCCCGGATGGAAATGCTTCAATAGCTCGTCTTCTTGTTCGAAAAATGATCCCTGAAGCAGTACCAGGAACAACTATGGAGGATGTGGTAACAGCAAAAGCCGATTATTCTAAAATTGATCAAGCCGATCAAAATGTAAATATCCGGCTTAACAGCACAGTTGTTCATGTTGTGAATACAGATGATGGGTCCAGTGCTGATATAACATACGTCAGGGACGGAAAACCCCATAAAGTTAGGGGTAAAAAATGTATCATGGCTTGCTATAATAGTGCAATTCCTTACATCTGCCCTGAAATGTCAGAGAAACAAAAAACTGGTCTCGCGTTTAATGTTAAAATACCCCTCGTCTACACTAAAGTCTTGATTAATAACTGGAAAGCTTTTGATAAACTAAAAACTAGTTTTGTTTATTTTACTGGCGGTTTTTATAAACAAGCCGAGCTCGCATATCCTGTTTCACTTGGTGATTACAAGCGTTCGCAAACACCCGATGAACCTATGATAGTCCATATGTGTCATGTCCCTTTATTTACAGACATTACTGGAGCAGATCAATGGAGAGCGGGACGAACACAAATTCTCACTACAACGTTTGAGGAGTATGAAGGCCACGTAAAAGACCAACTAACACAAGCACTTAGCAGTGAAGGTTTTGATGCAGACCGTGATATTGAAGCTATTACTGTAAATCGCTGGCCCCACGGATATTCTTATAGTAACGATCTTACTTGGGGTGAAAAATTTACTGAAGAAAATAAACCATGGGTTATTGGCCGCCAACCGTTTGGCAACATTCATATAGCTAATTCTGATTCAGCTGCAGCGGCAAATACTAAGGAAGCTATAAAACAAGCACACCGTGCAGTTGAGGAAATAACGAGTTAAATGAAAAAAATAACATTAAGTGAAACTGAATGGCCTAATTTTGGTCTTGGCAAAAAACCTCAAAGTATTTCATTACTAGAGTTTCAAGACCGGCTTTCATCTATTAAAAATGAAATGAAGATTCGTGGCTATAGCCATCTTCTGATATATGGAGATCGTGAACATTTTGCAAACCTAACGTGGACCTGTAATATAGATCCACGTTTTGAAGAAGCACTACTAATTATAAGCGAAAGTGAAACGCCCTTAATTTTAATAGGTAATGAGTGTGAAGGTTACCTACCCCACAGTCCACTTTACAAAAGTGGAGATATTCGAGCCGAACTTTATCAACCCTTTTCTCTACTAGATCAAGACCGTAACAAAAGTAGGACTTTATCTGATATTTTATCTAGTGAGGGCATGACTACAACCTCAAAGGTTGGTGCCGTAGGTTGGAAATATTTTGATAAAAAGGAAGATCTTTCCGGCAATCACGCCCTTGACATTCCAAGCTTTATTGCAGATGCAACCAGAAGTATCTGTGGTTATATAAATGTCACTAATGCTACTGATATGTTTATGCATCCAGGCCACGGCTTTAGAAGCAAAGTATCCGTTGATGAAATTGCCATATTTGAATACTCTAACATAAAAACTTCAGAAGCTGCAAAGCGAATTCTATTTGGAATGCGTGATGGCATGACTGACCATGAAATAGCTAAATTTATTCAATGGGATGGTGAGCCACTCGGCTGTCATCCAACATTTGCTAGTGGTGAGCTTCCTGGTCTCTGTGGCCCGCAGGGGCGAACACTAAAAAAAGGCGATGTTTTTTCTTTTAACGTTTGCTATTGGGGCAGTAACATTTGTCGAGCTGGTTGGGTTGCAGAAGATGAGAATGATCTTCCTTTGGAGGCACGCGACTATATTAATAATTTTGCTGGTCCCTATTTTGAAGCAATGACTGACTGGTTTAGTAAAATGAAAATTGGTACAGTTGGCGATACTCTCCATAAAGCTATTTATGATGTTCTACCTTATGAAAAATTTGGTATATTTTTAAATGCTGGACACCTTATTCACCTTGATGAGTGGGTAAGTTCACCCATCTATGAAGGTTCAGAAATCTCCGTCCGATCGGGGATGATGTTTCAAGTTGATGTTATTCCCTCATCAACAGTTTATGGCTCTACTCGTATGGAGGATGGTATAGTGATAGCTGACGAAGAATTACGCTCAGCTCTTAAGCATAAACATCCTGAATGTTATAATCGCTGCCAAAACCGTCGCGATTTTATGATTGATATACTCGGGATAGATTTACCAGAAGAAATTCTTCCACTATCAAATATACCGGCTATTGTACCACCGTGGTTTCTAAGCCCTAAAAAAATATTAACGTGGAAATAAAAACATCCCTATTTTACTTTAAATTAATTTAGAGTTTAGCTTCGATCGCATCCCAAATAAGTGCGGCAGTGTCTGTGCCATCAAAACGTTTTATTTCTTGAATTCCTGTTGGTGATGTAACATTGATTTCGGTCAGATAGTCACCAATGACGTCGATGCCTACAAAAATTTGTCCCTGCTCCTTGAGGACGGGACCTATAGCTTCGCAAATTTCATACTCACGCTTACTAATTATTGTTTTAAGTGCTTTCCCACCTACATGCATATTTGAACGAACCTCTCCCTTTCCTGGCACCCTGTTAATAGCTCCCACTGGTTTTCCATCAACAAGAATGATCCGTTTATCACCTTTTCTTACATCAGGAAGGTATTTTTGAACAATGAATGGTTCAGGATAAAATTCTTGAAACATTTCAATAAGGCTAGAAAGATTTTGATCATCTTTGGTAATTCTAAAAACTCCCGCACCCCCGTTACCATAAAGAGGCTTAACTATAATATCACCATATTCCTGTCTAAACGAACGTACATCTTCATTATTTGATGTAATCAATGTCGGGGGCATGAGATCAGGAAAACGGGTTAGAAAAATTTTTTCTGGTGCATTTCGAACTGATGCGGGGTCGTTAACGACAAGTGTTTTTGGATGAATATGTTCAAGAATATGCGTTGCTGTGATATAACCCATATGGAATGGAGGATCCTGACGCATAAGAATTACATCAATATCAGTCCCTAAATCGATACATTGAGTTTTCTCCACCTTAAAGTAGTTTCCTAAATCACGACTTAAAATCAGCGGCCTTGCATAAGCTTTTACTTTACCATTAAGAAAAGACATGTCATCAACAAGGTAATGATAAAGTTTATATCCCCTCTTTTGCGCTTCAAGTCCCATACTAAAGGTGCTGTCACCATTAATATCAATCTTTTCTATCGGGTCCATTTGTAGTGCTACGTTCAAACTCATTAATTAATCACCTTTATCTATATCGCCATTAATAAGTTCAAAAACATTCTGCTTATTGTAGGAGCGAATTTCTTTTAGTGTTCTAAGAATATGTTTTTTCATATTCTCATTTTTACCATTTATATCATTTATATCATTATCTAATAAATCAAGACAATCCTGAAGGTTCTTTTTTCCTTTTTCAGCCCTTTCAGTATGGACCTGAAGCATTCCAAGTTCAAACCTATGTTTAACATTTCCTGGATCAATATAAATAGTTCTTTGTAATGCATTTATAGCTAGGTCGAAATCACTAACATTAAGGCACCTTATTTTAATATTATTAAGTAGCCTTACTAAAATTTCCCTCTTACCCAATTGTGCGTGATGCCGTTGCTCTAGATTTTGATTACCACCAGAAATAGTCACAACTAACTTCCGAAGGTCATAAGCATCCATTATTTTTCCCTTATGAAAAGGATCCAAAATAATCTGATCACTTGTCCCATAAACACCAATTAGAAAATGAGCCGGAAAATTAACTCCTTCTACGTTCCAGCCTTGGGAGAGTCCTGCATGGATGTATAATATACCCAGGCTTATAGGAAGTCCAAGACGCCTATCAATCACTGACATCAAATTTATATTTTGAAGATCATTATAAAACTTTTCATCACCCTTATATTCGTGACGCGTATACATCACCTTTGTGAGTACTTTAGCTCTCTCTTTTGCGGTGCTGGCATTATTTCCATCCCTTGCAATATCGAGGTTTAAGGTTTCAAAGTGATGATGATATTTTTGCATGGAAACACCAGGGCGGTCTAGACTTGCTAGTATCAAAGCCGTTTCTGCAATATTAATTTCATCCCCTTGGATCTCACCAACATTTTTTAAAAATTTAATTTTTTTATCTAATGTCAGAATCATACTAACCACACAACTATGATATTAACTGCCAAATATCTTGCAGGACCTATCATAATTTCAAACCTCTATTTTTCATTGCCTACCTTATTATTATTATCTTAAAATTTCAGGTCTAACCCATTGTATCTAGCAATTATCCGAGAGTTCTAAAGCTCTTTTGTAAACTTCTTTTCGTTTTCTTCCCGTCATATAGGTTACAGCGGCAACGGCTTCTTTAACTGACAGCTTTTTAAGAGCATCAACAAGCGCACTATCAAGGTCATTAACTAGTTGTTTTTCTTCCCCCTGTTCGATCAAAAGAACAATCTCACCTTTTGGAGTTTGCAGGCTCTCATAATGTGCAATTAAGTTATCTAGATTATCTTTTTTGACCTCTTCATAAAGTTTCGTGAGTTCACGACAAACAGCTGCATTACGGTTTCCCAAAACTTCTCTCAAGTCTTTCAATGAAGCTAAAAGTCTTTTTGGAGATTCAAAGTATACTAAGGTAGCCGGAACTGTAGAAAGTTTATTTATTTCTTTCTTTCGTGCAACAGTTTTTGAAGGCAGGAAGCCAGAGAAAAAGAATTTATCCGTCGCCATCCCTGCACATGTAAGGGCGCATAAGATAGCAGATGCACCAGGAAGGCTAGTGACCATTATTCCTTGATTACGGCATTCATTAACTAACTTATAGCCAGGGTCAGAGATAAGTGGTGTACCTGCATCAGTTATAAGAGCTAGCGTTTTCCCTGCTTTAAGTGCATCAATCAATTTTGGCATTACCGCTTGAGAGTTATGATCATGATAAGAAATCATTGGAGTTTTAATTTCATAATATGAAAGAAGTTTACCGCTGACACGTTTATCTTCACAAATTATAAAATCTGCAGATGCAAAGAGATCAAGGGCTCTTCTTGAAATATCACCTAAGTTTCCAATCGGTGTTGCAGCAACATAAAGACCCTTATCAAACGATTTTTTTACATCTATTCTCATTTTTTTATTGAATTCCATACCATTGCCATAATTCAGTGCTAGCCTATCTGAATTCGTTTGGTATAACTAATAAAATATTGAATTCGCAATGAAAATAGGATGACCAGTGTTGCTTCAAAAAAAATTCGTTCTTTTAAGCCTTATTATAGTATCTACAATTACTTTAGCATCCTGTGGTCCGGAAGAAAACGCTCCACCCACTGTTATTGCTAATAGTGTACGCCCAGCGCCAGAACTTGATCAAAAATCTTTCTGGAGACGAAGTGTGATCACCACCACAGTGGAAGAACAGTCAAGTGAAATTGATAACCAGCCTTCGCGCCTTAAGATTAATATAGGTATTATGCTACCACTCAGCGGTGATACTGCAAATATTGGCCAAGCATTACTCAATGCAGCAATCCTTGCATTATTTGATTCAAAGGATCAAAGACTTGAACTCATCCCTGCTGACACAGAAGGAACCTCTGAAGGAGCCATGCGGGCTACAAATTATTTAATAAATAACAATGTAGATATTATCATTGGACCTCTCTTTTCTGAAAGTATTAAGGCGGCACACCCTATCGCTAAAAAAGCAAATATAAAAATCATAGGGTTTTCTACGGATCAGGACGTAGCCGGTGATGGCGTTTACCTTTTAAGTTTTAGGCCAGAAGAACAAGTTAGCCGCATCATTAAATATGCTTCAAATCAACAATATAAGAAATTTTCAGCCCTCATTCCTGACACCCTCTATGGTGGTAGAATTATGAGTATACTTGAGCCACTTGTTGCAACACAGTTTAATGAGCTTGTTGCCCTAGAAACTTATCCCAACGATGCTTCACTGCTTGATGATCCCGTTAAGAGCATTGCTAATTATGATTTCCGACGACAGGAATTTATTGATGAAATGGCCTTCCTTCGGTCTCTGGGTCCCAATGATGATTTAGGGCAAGAGTATATAGATGAAATTAAGAATTTAGAAACACTCGGCCATGTAAATTTCGATGCTATATTATTACCGGAAGGCGGGGCTATGCTGGGCTCAATAGCGCCTCTTCTGTCTTATTATGAAATCGATTTGGCCGAAGTAAAAGTTTTAGGAACCGGCCTTTGGCAGGATCCGATGCTATTCAGAGAGCCTCAATTACAGGGAGGATGGTTTGCAGCTCCCGAAGATGACATTACAAAAGAGTTTATTACTCGTTATGAAGAATCTTTTTTTAGTAAACCACCTCGCCTCTTTAGTCTTGGTTACGATGCTATGGCTTTAATCGCAAATATTGTTCGAAACCAGCACGCACCAAAATTTTCAAATATCATATTAACAAATCCAAATGGTTTTAATGGAGTTGACGGTATATTTCGTTTTCATCAATCAGGGCTCTCAGAGCGTGGCCTTGCAGTTTACGAAGTAAAATCAGGTTCATTTGTAAAAATAGAGCCTGCACCAAAAAGTTTTGTCCAAGAAGAACAATCACTGTATGTTGAAATTCCTATGGATTTTACGCCAAAATTTGACCCAGTATTTGGTTTAAAAGGGGACGCCCCTTCTTTGTTAATTGGATCCTATCAGGAGTTTCTCCAGAAACAAAACCCTGAGATTTTAATAAATTCAAACTATCCACCGCAATAAATTTCTCAATATCAGCTCCTATACGGTTTTTAAAATCACTGTAAGCGACGCCATCTGTCAAACGAAGACCCATCATTATCATTTCTTCCGCCATTGCCTTTTGACTAAGGTTCTCCATCACCTTTGTTGCATTACCATTCATTTGAACCGCCTTCAACCAGGTTTCAGGTTTTTTATATTGCATAGTGGCAAATGTCTGACCAGCCAGTGTAATTCGTCCATGTGCTCCAGCACCAATACCAATATAATCTGAGTATTTCCAATAGGTTAGATTATGTTTACTTTGTTCTCCTACCCTCGCATAATTAGAAACTTCGTACATTTCATAACCGAAGTTTTCACAAATTTGATTTGTCAAATCATACATCTCAGCAGCTGTATCTTCATCCGGTATTATGATCTTTCCACTGCGGAATTGGCCATAAAACGGCGTTCCTGGTTCAATCGTGAGTTGATAAAGCGATAAATGGCCATTTGCTATTTTCAGTGCCTGATGAAGTTCTTTTTGCCAATCAGATACACTTTGGCCCATACGCGCATATATTAAATCAAAATTAGATCTCTTAAAGTATTTTTGTGAAAGCTCAATAGCTTCAAATGCCTCTTTTAACGAGTGCTCTCGGCCCAAAGCAATAAGGTCCCGGGTATTAAGGGCCTGTATACCAAGTGATACTCGGTTAACTCCAGCCTTAGAAAAATCGTCAAACTTTCCTGCCTCAACACTAGTTGGATTGGCTTCAAGAGTAATCTCGACATCATCGTTAATGGAGAAACGTTTAGATAATCTATTAATTACAGCATCAACCGTTGTTGCTGACATTAGCGATGGAGTGCCGCCACCAAAAAAAACACTTTTAACCGAACGTGCTCCAACAAGCCTTGCATAGTAATCTATCTCAGTCGTTAGAGCAGCCGCCATCTTACCCTCATCAACCGTTTCACGTACGTGGCTGTTAAAATCACAATAAGGACACTTAGCGAGGCAAAAAGGCCAATGTACATAAACAGAGATACTATTCGGGTTTAAAGCATGCATCTATCAATTTCTCAAAGGCTTTAGCGCGATGACTAATACTATGTTTGCTAACCGGATCCATTTCACCAAATGTTTGATCAAAGCCATTAGCAATAAACATTGGATCGTAGCCAAAGCCATTATTACCCCTAACAGGCCATGTTAATTTACCATGCACCTCACCTTCGAAGGTTTCAATATGCCCATCAGGCCAGGCAAGGGATAAAGCACAAACAAAATAAGCACTCCGGTCTTTATTCCCAATCTCAATGTTTAATTTATCCATTGCGTATTTAAAGTCACGCTCCTCGCTCCATGGATTATATGCATATCTAGCCGAATGTATTCCAGGAATTCCTCCTAGTGAAGGAACAACAAGTCCACTGTCGTCGGCTAGAGCAACGAGCCCTGACTCCCTAGAAGCAGATTTTGATTTAATCTCTGAATTTTCTATAAATGTATTCCCATCTTCCACCGGCTCCTTAAGTTTAAGCCCCGCAGATGAGAATATCTTTACACCATAAGGAGATAACAAATGACTGATTTCAATTACTTTTCCATCATTATGACTTGCAACTACTAACTTTTTATTTATCAAAATTCTGTTCATTTGAGCTATAGTCCCAAGGTCTTTCGCTGCAATTTTGTATTTTGTTCTATCCCCATTCGTGCCAGACGCATCATACGAAGAAGTTCTTCTTCACTGAAGGGCTCTTCTTCTGCCGTACCCTGAACTTCAATTATTTTTCCCGCCCCCGTCATAACAAAATTTGCATCGGTCTCTGCATTACTATCTTCATCATAGTCTAGGTCAAGAACTGGCTGCCCTTTATAAACGCCGCAGGATATTGCAGCTATTTCATGTTTAATTGGAATTGTTTTTAACTTTCCATCCACTACCATTTTTTGAAAACATTGATACAATGCCACATAACCACCGGAAATAGATGCCGTTCTTGTGCCGCCATCAGCTTGAATTACATCACAATCAATTCGTATTTGACACTCACCAAGTGCCTCCAAGTCCACAGCAGCCCGCAGCGAACGCCCAACAAGGCGCTGTATTTCCTGTGTTCTGCCAGATTGCTTCCCACGTGCAGCTTCACGACCCATGCGACCATGGGTCGATCTCGGCAACATACCATATTCCCCAGTCACCCAACCTTTGCCACTTCCACGTAAAAAAGATGGTGCTTTATCTTCAAGTGTCGCAGTGCAAAGTATGTGCGTATCACCAAATTTGATAAAACACGACCCTTCCGCATATTTTGAAAAACCAAGTTCCATTGAAATATTTCGCATTTGATCTGCGCTACGGCCAGAAGGGCGCATATATAATCTCCATATAATAAATAATTAATTTAATGCTTATAGGGCCTATTGAACTTCAATTCTACTAAATAGAAATGAATTTTATTTTTCATGTCCGTTGACCTTAGCAAGAGGCATACCTACATAATAGACGTAAATGAAAACAGTTTTACTTAACCGAAAAAGATTAAGGTAGTTTATTAAGGTTATATAAATCAGCAAAGGAGTAAGAATATTTATGAGTTCTAAAAATAATTTCTTTTCTCTTTACGTTTCATCTGCTATCGCTGCCTCTGACATTGATGATAAAAATAATTTACTAGCCTTAATGAGTATACGGTACTAGCAAAGTTAGGCTGTTCGCGCTTAGCCCCTAAAGTTAATTATATTGCTAAAACTATTGGAAAAAAATTCTAATGACTAAAAATGTAGACGATAAAGTTCAAGAAACTATCAAAGAAGAACTGGTTAATAACCAGAATTCGATTAATGAATCTGAAAAAGATTCAACTGATGACCAATTTTCAAACGACGAAGAGGTAACACCCCTTTCTGTTGCGGAAGATGAAATTAACGATCTACGGGATAAGTTACTTCGCGCTGTTGCTGAAACACAAAATGTACGCCGACGCTCAGAAAAAGAGAAGGCGGACGCTGCAAACTATGCCATGACAAACTTTGCCCGTGATATACTTGCAATTGGTGACAACCTTTCTCGTGCTCTAGAAAGTCTTCCTGAAAACGAGGAGTTGTCAGACAACATTAAAACCTTGATTGACGGTGTGAAAATGACCGATCGCGAACTTCATAATATTTTTGAACGCCAGGGCATTAATAAAATTGATCCAAAAGGCGAAGCCTTTAATCATAACTTTCATCAAGCTATGTTTGAGACAGAGACCAAAGACAAGGATGGAACGATAATTCAGGTTCTACAAGTTGGTTATAAAATTAAAAATCGTCTACTACGGCCCGCAATGGTGGGGGTCTCAAAAGGTACTCCGGAGAAAAGCCTTAAAAAGGATGATAAAAAAGAATAAAAAAACGGTATAATTTTTCATCATATTTATTTCAAGTGATTATGGTTGCCTTGCGTATACCCCAAGTGTTTTTTTAATTATTATTCCACTCTCAAATTCAAGTGTTAGGTCAATACTTTCACCAAGAGTGTATTTTCTATCAGATTGAAAAATCATAATATGATAACCGCCTGGTTTTAACTTGACCGTTCCGCGAGGCGGAATAGCAATAGAAGGTACCTGAGACATTTTCATTATACCATTATCCATGATGTGCTCGTGTATTTCTACTCTTTTTGAAATTGACGATGTTACACTAATCAATCTGTCAGTTTTTTGATTATTATTTTTGATAGTAAAATATGCTCCACCAGGACGACCTGCAATAATTATAGGACGTGCCCACTCATCCGAAATAGAGATGCCTTTTTGTTCAGCGTTTGCGTTCAAAGATTGAGCAAAAAAAACCGAAATTATCAATAAAATTTTCTTCATAAAAGTAAATACTCCAAATTCAATTATCGTTATCAATATTGAAGAATCTTATGTAACACATAGAAATCTAAAATTTAACAATTATTTAAAAGTTAAAAAACTTATGCACACACCCTTGCGATCGAAAAAAACACTCCTATATAAGCACCATGCGTTTAATACAAAAACATAAGTAAATATTAACTAGAAATACCGTTATTATTTCCATAAATGGTGTGTATCGGTAATTAAATAGAACGAGGATAGTATGGCTAAAGTTATTGGTATTGATTTAGGGACAACCAATTCATGTGTTTCCATTATGGATGGTGCGAAACCAAAGGTTATTGAAAATGCAGAGGGAGGTCGGACAACCCCCTCGATGGTTGCTTTTCTTGAAGATGGGGAAAAGTTAGTTGGCATGGCCGCTAAACGTCAGGCTGTTACAAATGCAGAAAATACTTTGTTCGCTATTAAACGTCTTATTGGCCGTTCATTTGATGATCCGGCAACTAAAAAAGATATTGAAATGGTTCCATACAAAATCATTAAATCTGATAGTAACGACGCGTGGATAGAAGCTCGTGGTGATAAAATGAGCCCCTCACAAGTATCCGCTCTCATACTTCAAAAAATGAAAGAAACAGCCGAGCAGTACCTTGGTGAACCGGTAACGCAAGCTGTTATAACGGTTCCTGCCTACTTTAATGATGCTCAACGACAAGCGACTAAAGATGCTGGTAAAATTGCTGGCCTTGAAGTTTTAAGAATTATAAATGAACCAACAGCCGCTGCATTGGCATACGGACTTGATAAGAACGAAGGAAAAACCATTGCTGTATACGACCTTGGTGGTGGTACTTTCGATGTGTCTATCCTTGAAATCGGTGATGGCGTATTTGAAGTAAAATCAACTAACGGCGACACATTCCTTGGCGGGGAAGATTTCGACATGCGTCTTGTTGAATATCTTGCCAATGAATTTAAAAAAGAAAACGGCATTGATCTGAAGGGAGATAAAATGGCACTCCAGCGCCTTAGAGAAGCCGCAGAAAAAGCCAAGATAGAACTTTCATCAGCCACTCAAACGGAAATTAACCTGCCATTTATTACGGCAGATGCTTCTGGACCGAAGCATTTAACATTAAAACTAACACGTGCTAAATTAGAAACCCTTGTTGCAGACCTACTTCAACGTACTGTAAAACCATGTGCTGCAGCTTTAAAAGATGCAGGCTTATCTGCTGCTGAAATTGACGAAGTTGTTCTTGTTGGTGGTATGACGCGTATGCCAAAAGTTGTGGAAACTGTAAAAGAGTTTTTCGGAAAAGAACCAAATCAAGGTGTTAATCCTGATGAGGTTGTTGCTATGGGTGCCGCCATTCAGGCGGGTGTACTTCAAGGTGACGTCAAAGACGTACTTCTTCTTGATGTTACCCCCCTTTCACTTGGCATTGAAACACTTGGTGGTGCGTTTACGCGCCTTATCGATCGTAACACAACAATTCCAACTAAAAAGTCTCAAACATTTTCTACCGCTGAAGATAATCAATCAGCCGTGACTATTCGTGTTTTCCAAGGTGAACGGGAAATGGCTGCTGATAACAAAATTCTTGGTCAATTTGATCTGGTTGGCATTCCATCTGCACCTCGCGGTGTACCGCAAATTGAAGTAGCTTTTGATATCGACGCTAACGGCATCGTTAATGTGTCAGCTAAAGATAAAGGTACTGGCAAGGAACATAATATCCAAATTCAGGCATCAGGTGGCCTCAGCGACGATGACATCGAAGAAATGGTAAAGCAAGCCGAAGCAAACGCAGAAGATGATAAGAAGCGTCGCTCACTTGTAGATGCAAAAAATAAAGCAGAGTCTCTTGCACATACTATCGATGGACAAATCAAAGAACACGGCGAGAAGCTTGCCGATGAAGATAAAACAGCAATAGAAGATGCTACTGTCAGTGTACGTACCTCATTAGAAGGTGATGATGTCGATGCAATCACAGCGGCAACAGAATCTCTTGAACAGGCAGCAATGAAACTTGGTGAAGTCATATACGGTGATCAAGCTGATCCAAATGCTGGTGATGCTGCGACTGCAGATGAAGCTGCCTCCGAAGAAGAAGTAAATGACGATATCGTCGATGCTGATTTCGAAGAAGTTGATGAAGATAAGAAGTAACTAAATATTCATCTACTAGATTAACCTGAATTGCGCCACTTAAAATAAGTGGCGCAAATACTCAAAAGAGATTGACTGATTTAAATGTCAAAAATATGCTATTATGAAATTCTTGGCGTAACTAAAGGTTCAGATTCATCAACACTGAAATCCGCCTACCGTAAGCTTGCAATGCAATTTCATCCGGATAAAAACCCAGGAAATGCATCAGCTGAAGCTAAATTTAAAGAGATCAGTGAAGCTTATGAAATTCTCAAGGATGACCAAAAACGGGCAGCCTACGATCAATATGGTCACAGCGCTTTTGAAAATGGGGGAGCGAGTGGCGATAGAGGTGGATTTCATGGCTTTGAGTCTGCTGGTTTTTCGGACATATTTGAGGATTTATTTGGTAGAAGTGGTGGCCGTTCTAGAGAACAGAATACCGCAAGTAGGGGCGCAGACCTCAGGTATAACTTGAGTGTAACTCTTGAAGATGCTTTTCGCGGTATTTCTGAAAAAATTACAATTCCCACTGATATATCCTGTGATAGTTGCGACGGTACTGGAGCTGAGGATGGTAGTGAACCAACGTCATGCTCTACCTGCAATGGAATTGGTAAAGTTAGAAGCCAGCAAGGGTTTTTCATGGTCGAAAGAGCCTGCCCTTCTTGTCAGGGTAATGGCTTAGTAATTGAAAACCCATGTATTCCATGTAATGGAAGTGGTAAAAAACAAAAAAATAAAACTCTAGATGTTAAAATTCCAGCCGGTGTAGAAGAAGGTACCCGAATAAGGTTAACTGGCGAAGGTAAAGCTGGAACACGAGGTGGGCCAAGTGGAGACCTTTATATTTTCATAGACATTGAATATCATCCAATATTCCAAAGAGATGGCTCAACAGTATTCTGCGAAATACCAATCCCAATGACCACTGCAACATTAGGCGGGACTATTGAAGTTCCGACGGTTGGAAGCAAACGAGTAGAAGTAAAAATACCTGCTGGTACGCCAACTGGGAAGCGTATCAAAGTTTCTGGCAAAGGGATGCCTATTCTAAATAGAGGTACTCACGGCGATATGGTTATTGAAGTAGGAGTTGAAACACCTATTAATTTAAGTAAGAAGCAAAAAGAATTACTTCGTTCTTTCGCTAACGACTGTGGAGACAATGTAAGTCCTGAAGCTTCTGGTTTTTTCAATAAAGCCAAGGAACTCTGGGAAGATATTACTGATTGATAAATTCAAAATATCAATAAAATAATATTTAATTTTCATACCTAAATTCAACTTGCCAATACCTTTTCTGGACTGACACAGCGAGAATATTACAAGCAAAACTCATGACTTTACATAACAAACCAAGTACCCTATGAAACCGTCAACTAATAGAGGCATAAAATGGTCACTAAAATCAGATTAACCCAATTTAGTCATGGTGCGGGTTGTGGCTGTAAAATTGCGCCTGATCTACTCGAGACTTTTTTAAGAACCGACTTTATTCCCATACCCGATTCAAACTTACTAGTAGGTAATAGCACTAAGGATGATGCAGCAGTTTATGATCTTGGTGACGGTAGCGGCGTTATAAGTACTACAGACTTTTTTATGCCGATTGTTGACGATCCCTTTGAATTTGGTCGAGTAGCCGCAGCCAATGCCATTAGTGATATTTATGCCATGGGAGGTAAACCTTTGATGGCTATCGCGATCTTGGGCTGGCCCATTAACACCCTCGGCGCCGATGTAGCGCAACAAGTTATTGATGGGGGTCGTCACGCCTGCAGAGACGCCGGGATTCATCTGGCAGGAGGTCATTCGATTGATGCTCCAGAGCCTATTTTTGGTTTGGCTGTTACTGGGCGGGTACAGATCGAAAAGTTGAAAAAAAACTCCACTGCAAAAAGTGGTGATCTTTTGTTTCTCACTAAACCTCTCGGCGTGGGCATTTTGACAACTGCTGAAAAACAAGGAAAATTACACTCTGATCATAGTCGTTTAGCCGTAGAGAGCATGATGCGTCTAAATACAATTGGCGTTGAATTAAGTGCGGTGAAGGGCGTAACTGCTATGACTGATGTCACGGGTTTTGGTTTATTAGGGCATTTACTTGAGATTTGTCAAGGTAGTGAACTTAAAGCAAAACTAAATTTAAATTCAGTACCTGTTTTAAATAGTGCTGTTTATGACTATATAGACTTGGGCTGTGTTTCTGGTGGCAGCCAACGTAACTGGCAGAGTATCAAGAACTTCGTATCTAGAACAGACCCAAAGACACAAGCATTGCTATGCGACCCACAGACTAGTGGCGGCCTATTAGTTTGCGTCGAAGACCACGCCGTTGATGAAGTTAAGACCTTGCTTAAAGCGGCTGACTGTTATCAGCATCCCATAGGACAGCTTGACGATTTTGTAGCAAATCAGCCTCGGATAGAGTTCACATCTTGAATCATTTAAGCCTACCCCTAACCGCTGAATATCAATCTTTGCTATTGAGTAATACCCCCATGATTGACGTTCGTGCGCCCATTGAATTTATAACCGGTAGCCTGCCATATGCTACAAATTTACCCCTTATCGTTGACGATGAGCGCCATCAAATCGGCATATGTTATAAGGAAAAGGGGCCGGAAGCCGCACTGGCCCTCGGTCATGAACGAGTTAATGGCACAGTAAAGAACCAGAGAGTAGAGGCTTGGAAATTATTTTTAGCCGAGCACCCTAATGCCGTTCTCTATTGCGCTCGAGGTGGCCTGCGCTCTCAGTTAAGCCAACAGTGGCTTGCTGATGTTGGCATTACTTGCCGGCGTATAAAGGGTGGTTATAAATCACTGCGAGCCTTTATGCTGCAGTCTTTGGTCCACTGCTGCGAAACACAAAACTTTATCTTGCTGTCAGGTATGACAGGTACTGGGAAAACTGACATTATAAAAACCTTGGATACCAGTATTGATTTGGAAGGTGCGGCCAATCACAAGGGTTCTAGCTTCGGTAGGCCTTTGGGTGAACAGCCGGCTCAAATTGATTTTGAAAACAAAATTATTTTAGATTTAATGCAGATTCAACATAAATATCCGGAGCACAGCATTATTATCGAAAATGAGGGCCGCAATATTGGAGGTCGCCATCTTCCACAACCTCTAAACGGAGCCATGGCAGAAAGTCCAATGGTAGTTATTGATTTACCTTTTGAGGAGCGCATCAATAAACTCTGGCAGGAATATGTCATCGAACGCTACCATCAAACCATGGCCTACCACCCAGAAAGTGGCGAGCAGGCCTTTGCTGATTATCTAGTTGATAGTCTATTACGTGTTAAAAAACGTCTTGGTGGCCAGCGTACTAAAGAGATACTAGCCCTTATGGAAGGAGCCATTAAAAGGCAACATCAGGATCATTTTGCCAGTCATCGCTCCTGGTTAGGGGC
>Ga0075444_10000582_pt1 | contig 21648 bp, 14 predicted proteins | sample CoawatmetaG01DNA_FD_76836 | JGI IMG/M metagenome (GOLD analysis project Ga0075444, IMG submission 76836) | Marine microbial communities from the West Antarctic Peninsula - Coastal water metaG017-DNA | ecosystem: Environmental > Aquatic > Marine > Coastal | place: Atlantic Ocean: West Antarctic... | reverse complement strand
GTAACATCATTTAAAACAGCATTACTACTTGCTAATATTATTGCTGGACCAATTACAATAGGTGTATCTACTTTTTTGTCAAATATAATATTTGCAACACCATCACCGCCGTCAATTGTAAAATCATTTGTATCATCAAATGTAGGATTTACTACAGTACCTGTTGCAACAGAATCACTAAATGAAGGAACTTCTTTATTAAGAGTGACTGATGTTCCTGCTATTGTGGCTACTGTTCCATAGCTAAATGTTGGGTAAGTAACTGTACCTGTCTCTTGGATTGTTTCTGATACTTCTGTTAGTCCAGTAAAGTTCACAACACAATCCCATAATTGACCTTCGTGTCTTACTTGGTCACCTTTTTTATAACTTGTTGTAGAATTCCATGTAGGAATATTAGCATAGGTGGCTGTACTATCAAAAACAGATGGTATGTCAGACATATGTAATACTCTGTATTTCGTTTCATTAGATGTTGCTTCACCGCCTGTTAGTATATCGCTATCTGAATTTTCGTAACTTAATGTTTCAAACGTAATTGGTTTATCGTTTACAATTTTGTCACTTGTTGCTAAGATTACATTTGCTTCTGTGTTAGTAATATCTAATGAGATAGTTTGTGGAGAAGAACTAATATCACTTGATACTATTTCAATTTCAAGTGGGTCTTCCATATCATCATTGCCCAATGTAGACTGTCTAAACATATACTGTTCATATGCAGAAACTTTTGTCTCACCTGTGTTTAATAATGTGCTTTTTCCAATATGTTCAATTGCACCCTTTGTACCTTTTTCTTTAATCATTCCTTGGTAATAATTTGTAAGTACGTTTTTGTTGATACCCAAATTATCCAATAAAGTGCCTTCTGATTTTCCTATTGTTAATTCTTTTGCTTTTGTAAATGACTGATTAAATTCGTCCACATCAGTTCTATAAATGTCGCCTACACTTTGTACTGCACTGTCAAAGTTTTGTACAATAGTGTCGCCTAGTATTAAGTAACCCGGTGCCTTCCTTTCGCCTGTCCAATCTTGTGTTTTTTGTCCAGTTATACGTAATCTTTCTTGTGATATATTTTTAACATCATCAAATACACTTACTGATAATTTTGTTAGACCTGCAAATAAAATAATATGTTGATAGTCTACTACTGCACTAGTTACACTTGCTATAAATTCTTTCTTCTTTGTTTCAATTGTTGCTGTACCATCAATACGCTTAATACCTAATTTAGTATTATCTAATCTAGTTCCATCAGATGCTAATATATCATTACTATTATATTCTAATTTATTATATTCATATACATGACCACTGGTTGGTGTGTATTTTATTTCTCTACCTATTTGTAGTATATAACCGTTACCTACTTCGGCAGTTAATGCCCAAGTAACAAAATCAGTAGCAGAACTATTACCGTCATATTGAAGTACGTATCCATTTGTTTCCATCCATTTCCAATAGCCTCGTATAAAATTATATACGTCTTGTAGCTTTTCAAGTTCTGCATCATATTCAATAATACTTGGAGTTGTTACAAACTTATTATAACGTCTTACTGATTGATTTAAAATAGTTTGAGTTGTGTAGTTTGCTGGATTATTCAAGTTAGGTTCATAAAAATAAAACTCTCTTGTATTATTACTAATACCAGATACTGTATATCCTGTAAGTGTTTTTTTAATTGTTAATGCACTAGCAGTAACTAATTCTTTTGTAGTTCCTTGATACATTTTAATATTAAAATCATCTGCACCAAAAGTAAAGCCTCCCATTGTACTAGTTTCTGCAGAAATATTTAATAAGTGCTTACTAGTAAATCCGTTTAGCTTTGTATGTAATTGCGTTGTTAATTCGTCATATAAGTTATCTAACTTAGTATTAAAGCTGTGTCTAATTAAAAAGTTATACTGAGCTTGTGCAATTCCATTAGACACAAATGGAATCTCTTTTAGTTTTGCATATAAATTAATAGTGTCTGCTGCGCCTTCTGAACCAACATATGAAATAATATGTTGTGATGTAAAATCACGACCTCTATCAATAGTACTAACTGCACTAATGCTTCCTGTTGATCCAGTACCGTTTAATTTATATACTGCTCTACCTATTGTACTTTCATCATCATCTAACATTTTAAAATATCCTGTACTTTCTAATGTAGTTGGTGTAGAAGATGGGTCGTTTTCTACTATTATATATTCAATTGATTTTCCATATATCTTCCCTGGTGTCTTATAATAATTACTTGTTAAGTAAGCTGGCGTCCAGGAAGGTTGAAAAAACTCTGTCCAACATTTTGCTGGGTTAAGTTTTAATACTGCGTCAACCATTACAGCTTGTCCTATTGCACTTAATCTCCATTGTGCTTCTACAGGCCCCCAATCTCCAAATACAAAGTCTTGTTCTTTATTAATGTTACTCGGAATGCCTAATACTGTGCTTGGATCTTCTAGTGTACCCGTTACTGTAACTGGGCATTGCGTTGCAAAATCCCAATACTGTCTAGCAAATGTTATGTCTTGTGATCCCGTTGATGGTTCTGTTATACCTTTCTTTAATGCATTTAACAATGCTGTGCGTTTAGTTGTATCTGTCCAGCTATAATTTGCATCCCACCAAGTTGGTTTAAATGCATAGCCTAACATATGCCACGGAGTAATGTGTGGTGTACACGTACCAAATAAGTGCATGTACGCACCTTTCCAATGGCCAGGTAGTGTTGTATTAGCAAACTCATTACTAATTGCTATACTGCTATAATTCCACGTAAATGAATCAGCTGCATCATAATAATTAGCTGTGTTTATACTTGCAATATTATTAAGTTTAGCCCACTTATGATAATGTTTTTCTAAATAATTATTTAAATCTGTTAATGCAAACCACGAACTTATATGTTGAGATGGAAGATATTTGTTATAAGAATTATATCTTTGTCTACCTTCTATAGTACTAGTATACATCTCATCTTGTTTGACTAGTCCAGCATATATACGCTTTTCCATTTCAAATATTACTGCATTGACAGGATCAAACGTTGAAGAATTTATGTCTACTAAATCTTTTCCTGTGACATCAATTTCTTTACCATCGTGTGTATATAATATATTATTATTTACTTGTGGTTCAATACCATATGCTAATCCAAGTTTTACCATACTAGCTGGAACAAAACTATAGTCGTCCATTTTAGAATAATAAACATCTAATACTGGTTTAGTGTTTGATGAATCCATGGCTGCATAATCAAGTGTTAATGTAACTGTTTTACCTATAAATGTATAGTCTTTATCTTTTACTAACATTCTTCTTACTTGTGTATTGCTACCATTGTCTTCTGTTAAGTAAACATATACGTGGTCTCTAATATTAACATCACCATTTAATAAAAATCTTGTTTTAAATGTTTTAGTAAAATCATTTATAGTATTACCTGTTAATGTAAATCTTTGAAAGTCTTCGTCTTGTATATAGAGCATATTGGATTCTTTATATAATCCATGGTCTTGTTGATTTCTAATAACTTCGTGTATTGCGTTATCAGTTAATTCTTGTAAAGTGGCTGCGCCTACTTTCCAAACTCTTCTTGCTTGGGCAGACACACGTTGCCTAAATGCAACAAATTCGTTTGCTTGTTCTACTAACGCACCAGTAACACTTAATTCATTTGATGAGTAATTAATATCATGCATTATGCTAATATCTTTATGCATAAAGATTGTTCCACCATAATGTGATGACTGTGGAATGCTGGCATAGTTATTTTCTTCAAATGTCTTGCCATTAAATCCTGGCATAGCATTTAACTTATCAGCCCAGTGACTCATAGTTTCACTTAAAGTAAATGTTTCCATAGCTGTATTATTTGCATTATGTTTATGTACATCAGGTAAACTTACATTGGTTGTTTTATTTGTTAAATCTTTGTTTGCCCAATATAAATCAATTAAGTCACCTTCCGAAACCGCAGTTTGGTCTATCTCAATAGTTGTTGACCCTATTGTTACTTTTGATGTATCAATTTTGTTTCCATTAATTGTAACATTATGAAATAAGTTATCCCATTGTTTGGATACAACAAATGATTGTAATACTTCGCCACCACCTACTAAGTCAAACATAGTGTTATCACTTGTAGAACTTGTTGCTAATGTTATAGTTGTTCCACCACTATATGTTGATACCCACGATGGCGTGTTGTCAGTTATAGTAGTTCCATGAGAAACTAGCGACAGCGTCATTCCTGTTAAATTCTCAAATGTAATTTGTTGTTCAGTACCTAATAGTAATAATTCTGCATTACCAGATTGGGTTGTAGTTATGTCGCCCGTGTTATCTACTGTAGCAACAAATGTATTACCTCCGTTGCTATGAATTACATAACGTTGAGTAGGTCTCCAATTACTGTGTCCATATGGTATAGTAAATGTTTCATCTGCGGCATCTACTTTATATTGTACATACTCATCAGCTCCTGCGTTTTTACCATCAGGTGCATATATATTTTTTAGTATATTGTTTTGTTTAAATAAACTTTCACCAAATTGGTCTTTTGTATATGTTCCCCTTGAGTTTTCTGCATTTGCAAATGTAGTATAATACTTGCTTGTTATAATAAAGTTTTCAAATTCATACTTAGCACCCTTTGGTGTATCTTTGTAACTTAATGGAAATCCTAGTTCAGGATCGTTTGCACCTGTTCCAATTTTATAACCAAAAATCTTATCACCTGTAAATCTTCTTCCATTAATATTTTCATATGCAGTACCGCCCCAATGATAAAATCTATATAATGGATATTGATTAGTTTTTGTTTTTTGTTGTGCTAGTGTTATTTTATTATTTGTAAAATATCCATCCGATTCGCCCCACTTACCTTGTGTACTAGTAAGTACAGAAAACGTGTCGCCATCTACTAATGGAACATCTGATCCGCCAACTGTATGAATTGAATCGTCAGTGTCGTCAGTGTAAATATATGTTGTACCTGTAGTAGTTGGCTCGTTGCCGTCAGTAACTGCTTCATCAACAACACCCTTATGTGATGCAGTTGTTAAAATCATTTCTGATTGGTCCCACATATGTAGTCCAGCATTATATTCTATAATTGGCCTAATTGCTTTTCTCTTTGTATCTTTTATCTCAGAGAAGTCATATGTTGGCATTAAGTCTACTAATTTATTAATTGTACTAACGTTTACCCAATGATTATTTCTACTCCATGCTGTTTGAAATTTATCTTCTTTTGCAATAACAATATAATCTTTTATTGGTTCAATAATAGATCCCTTGTCATACATTAAGCTGTTTGGTGGAGATAGTACTGGAATAGAGGCTATTTCTAAAGTTGTTGCTACTGCTAAAGTAATTGTTACTACTCCATTTGCTTTAACAATGCTTACTTTGTGTATGTCAGTAGTATTTGTTCCAGATACCCAAGAGCCTGTAAATTTTACAAAACAATCATCTATGAGTTGTGTTGGATTTGAATTAAAGTCAACAAAATTGAATCCAGTAAACACGTGTTCTCTGTTAACATCATTATTGTAATTATCTTTAACGTCACTTGGAGTAGCGTTGGTATTCCAATAACTACTATTAGTATTTGGTTCTACATTAAATAATTTATTATTATCCCACGCACCATCAACGTTCTCTGAATGTTTTACTGTGTTGTTATATACTCTAACACCTGCATCATCTATGTATTCGTATAACTTATGTTTACTTACTGAGCCTGCTACTAGATATGTTTTGTTTAAAACATCTGCATGCCAACCACTACCAGTAAACTTAATAAGCATATTATTTTCAACTATAAATGTATTGTTATCATCTGTTAGTGTTGAGATGCCATTTGTTTGTATATCTGTTATTGGATTTTTACTAGCACCTGTCCATATACTTTCGTATACCGGCAACTCTTCTATCCAACTATAGTTTATATAGTTAACAAACTTATCAATATTAATTGGTGGACTAAATGTAGATTTAGTTGAACTGTACGCTGAATTATAATTATAAGTTTTAAAGTTTTCATTAATTGTATTAGCAACATCATCAAATGCAATGATATTAGTTATTTCTGATTGTTTATTAAATGAAACAATTGCAGGTTCCAATGTTGACGAATCCAAATAAACATCACCTGCTGTTGCTACTTTTCCGTCTTTGCTTCCAATATAACCATCAATATTTTCCAACGGCCCTTTTGAAACCATTTGGTCCATTGTACTATCTAACCAAACTTGATTAAGTTCTGTTTGAAATATACTTGGTAAAAATTTACTGGTCTTAATTTTATTAATTGAACCCTGACCTGCTTTCTTTTTCATATTATGATCCTGCTCTAATATTTGCGTCTGTAATGTTTGTAATAATATCAATGTCGTTAACAGTTACATCTGGTATAAGTAATTCATCTGTGTTTGGTTGATATTCAAACATATCACCAAATGTACTTCCTGAGCTTTGTGGTACAATAACAAAACTACTTAAAACACCTGCAAGTTGCTTATGCACATATGCAGATAATTCTGTGAAGTAAAAAGTTTCACCAAAGTCCCAATTACTTGAAACAAAAAATTCATCTATTGCTGTTACTGTTTTTGATTTTAAATCACTGTCAGTAATATTTGATCCAAATAATTTAATTATTTTAAACCTTGCTTTTAAATGTGGTTCTGCAAGAGTGCCAAACATTGGTTTGTATTTAACTGGTTTATATACAACAGTATCACTTACTGCTTTCTTATCCACAATACCTGCAAACTGTGTACCTAACTCATAGCTAGTAGGTGGAATTGGTTCTTTTGTTATCGTTCTTTTTAAGTAACTTTTATATTCTGTATCATATGATTTTGATAATGCAAATACATCAATGATGTTTGTAAAACTAGGATCAACTACTTGATTATCTGTAGCGATGTGTTCCCATTCAAAGTTTAGACCTGTAGTTCCAATTAACGATGTTTCTTCAAATACATCTGGGTTATCTGGTCTGCTGTCAGCGTTGCCATCAATAAGTGTTAGCCTATATTTGTTTGAATCTGAAGTTTCAAAACCATATACATAAAAAGACCCTACTCTTATAATACTTTGACCGCTGGCTCCTAAAAAGCTAAGTATATCTCGTTTAGCCTTTTTAGTGTATGTTCCAATTTCAACTTCGTTTTGAATATTTCCTAATTGTACTTTAGTACTTGTAAAATTAATTCTTACTGTTCTGCAGTAAATATCATATGTCGATCCAGTGTAATTAACTGAAATTGGCCAACTATCATTATCTATTCCAAAGTTAGCAGGAAAAGAAACAGTAGCATCAAAGGCCGCTGGTGTTGGATTAACTGTCCAACTTGTTGTTTTGTAATTGTATATTAATGAGAACGATCTACTTGCATTTAAGTAACTAATAAATATATCTCTTTCTCTATTTGTAAACTTTCTAGACAATGCAGGATATATAATTTCAATTGTACTGTTTGATGGTACGGTAGCATCCAACACAATAGCACCGGTACCATCTGAAACTAGTCCAGTTGGTTCTCCAGCATTTGTTCCTGTACCTTCTATTCCAAGTCCGTATGTTTTTATATCTACAACTTTAGCCCATGTAAATGTGTCATCTGCTTTTCTAAATTTAATTAATGCACCAGGTTTAAAATGTTTTATATACCCAGACGTTGTATCACCAACACGTGCAATAGCATCATTTGAATCTCTCAAATATCCAGCTAATGCTCCACTTGATGAACTACTTGGATTATTCCATTTATACGTAGATGTTGCTTGTACAACATTAGCAACCATGTGTGCGTTTCCATCTATTACTTCATTTGCTAGATTATAAAATGATGTTTTATATCTTGTATAATACAAGTTTACAAATTCATCATTATCTAATATATCTTTAATATATTTTTGATATATCGTATTAGCACTCTCAGTTGAGGCTGATGATGAAGATACTAAATTATCTTGTGCATTTAATGTTCCATCGTTACTTGACATATATAAATTACTATATGTTCCAGTTGGGTCGTTAAATTTAGAATATCTACTGTGTCCGCTAAATGTTCTGTTTATACTTTTAATTTTAACAATACTACCGTTACTATTACCTAACATAGTATTATAGTCCTGTGCTGTAATCATTCTATCTTGACTAGCGTAATTCTTTGGTGCATTCTCACGTATCTGATCTATTGTTTCATTTGCACTTGCATTTGAAATTGATTGTTTAAGTTGTATAGTGAAAATTGCAGTGTATGTATTTTCATCATAACCAGTATAAGTTATTTGTATCTTTTTAGTTGTTATATCATCTGGTCTAATAATATATGTACTGTTAGCACTTGTTCTATGCCATACTCTTAATGTATCTTTTGGAATATTACCAAAAGTACTATCAGGAAATAATACTGATATTTTGTTATTTTTTCTAGTTTTAATACTGAATATATCTCGTTCGCCTGTTGCTAAGTTATTATAAATTACATTACTATTAACATCTAATACTTTTGTCCATTCTTTAACAACATTACCAGTATTATTAATATTTTGTACCCACACATCTAAGTTATTAACGTTTGAATTTGTAACGTCAAAAGATGCACTGTCAATTGGATTGTCAACAACAAAGTCTTGATACTGTAACGTTCCTTGTTTAACACCAAAGAAGAATCCAGTGTTAACACTTGTTATTCCCTTACCGTCCTGTTTAAAATATACTCCAAAACTTCCTACTGGGTCTGGAGTCTTTTCTTTAAATGTTTGAGTGTTATTATCATAGTCACTGCTTATAATGTTAAACGATGAGCTTGTTCCTGATACTGCTCCTTGTATATCAAATTTAATTTGATTAGGAGTATTGTTCAGATCATAAAATTCTGTTTTTATATTATTAATTACTACTGATTTTTTTGGACTACCATATTGATTACTGTTTTGTAAAACTGAATTCACTACAGTAATAAAATCATCTAGGTTGTTAACATTATTTGAAACTTCATATTTTAATTCGGTTCCACCTAGGCTAGTACCTGCACTACCTATAACTGGTTCGTTTGTTTTAACACCTATAACTTTCATCTCACCGTACGCTGGCACATTACGTCTTGGTTGATATCCTAAAAATTCTGCTAATTTGTAAACTGACTCTTGTTTTTCTGATGTACTTAAAAAATTGTTCCTAGCATTCATATCTACTCGATATGCTAAGTTGTGTCCAAACTGTGCAACTACATCTAGTAGTGATACAAATTCAGCTGATTCTACCCAGTCATTGTAGTTCTCTGGGTAATTGTTGCGTACATAGTCAACCATTGCAGTACGTATTGTGTCAAAGTCAAATGCTTGAAAATTTGCATTGATATATGATTCATAGATTACTGTAAAGTCCTCTGCCGCAAATAGTTTATTTTGTCGTGATTTCTGTGCCATAATTAAAACTCTGCGTTTTCTGTAAATTCTCTGTCGAATTTAATCTGCAACTCTGTTGCAGTTGTTGTTGGTAAGTAAGTGAGCTTCACATTAACTGTAACAGAATGTGCTTCTTGTACAACATTTATATTTGAATCATTCACTTCAAATCTAGGATCATAATTTATAATATTATTAACTTCTTCATTAATATTATCTTGTGTTGATTCATCTAGTGGTTCAAACACATACAGTTCTAGGTCACACCCAAAATTTGGATCTGTCCACTTCTCTCCTTTACGGATTTTAAAATGATTTAATAAATCCTGTTTGGCTAATTCTAACCCAGACAGAGTTTTACTAGTATATGGTTCGTTTATAGTTGTATATCCAATTATATTGCTCATACAACTATTTATCGAAAAGATTAACTATGTAGTTTATGACTGAAGAATTAACTTATCTTCTGGCCATTTTACGTAGTTTTGCCATACAATATCTGGAATTATTAAGGTATGAAGCTTGGTAGCGTAGTTTATTCTGTGCCAACTAGGCCTAACAGGTTTTTGTATTGGCTTTTTAATTTGGTTGCCTTTTTTAACATTACAAGGACCACATGCTGTAACACTATTCTCCCAATTTAATCTGCCACTCAATGATTTAGGAATAACATGATCTATTGTTAAGTCGTTATTACTAAATTGATTGCCACAATACTGACAACAATAATCATCTCTTATATATAAGTTTCTACGTGTGAATTTTGCTTTGGAAGGTTGTTTGTGATATTTGTTTAGCATGATTATGCTAGGGCAAGGAATGGTAAGATATGCTGACCGGAGAAACACATCTTCATAATTTTTAATCACGTGTACTTTTTCTGAGAACATTGCCTTAATAGCATTCTGCCAACTGACTGTACTTAGAGGTACAATAGAAAGGGGTTGTCCGTCAGCGTTAAGTAGTAGTACACTATTGTTCATTCTAATTCCTTATAATTATGTCACATAATTCCTTAGGAATTATAAAAGTATTTAATTAATTTTTGTTATATATTAACTTAGTTGTTTTGCAAGAATTCGTTTTCTACTCTCAATCATATTTGGTAAGAATCTATTTGTTTCAGCATAGTAAACATATTCTGCTTGTTTCTTTTGTAAGTCATTCATTTGTGCTGTACTATATTCTTTTATAAGAGTTTGTATACCTTCTTCTTTAATATAAGTTCTATCTTTGTATGTCCCATAATCACCTAGAACTAATAGCTTTGCTTCGGCTTGCCTGTTTGTTCTATTTGCACCGCTAAGTGTTAAGGCTGTAGCCACATAATCCCATTTTCTATCTTGAATAAATTCTAATATTTGAAATTCTCTGTTGCTTGTTCCTACTTTATTAAATGTATTAGTGTCTGCGTATAAACTTAACATAGCATCGTACTGTGTTTGTGATACAGTACTTAATGGAAATTGCTTTTTAAATCTTCGTTCTTTGTCTTTAAATTCTTCAATCCAAATTGTATATGATGCCGCTTCAGTTAAACCATCACTTGTTAATTTAGAAGTTCCTTTATAACCAATAACAGAATTTTTAGTATAACCTAACCACCTAGTGTTTCTAAGTTTAATATTAATTAACTTGTCGCTAGCCTCTAGTTCAGTTAAATTTATTAATGTATTAACGGCTGTACTATTTAATACTGTAAATAGTCCATAGTCAATTAAGTTCTTATTATTAACTGTTGATTGTAAATCAAAATTAGGCATTATAATATATTTCCTTTTCCAGTTGTATATGTTTCTTCTACACCATCAACACCTTGCCATGGATGATGTTCTGGTACTCTACTTGCTGTACTAGATAGTACGTTAAGATTTGTTGTTTGATTTTGTATTGTAGTTTTTGTTGCGGCAGTTGGCTCTGGGCCGTTCATATCTATCTTTTTGCCTTTTATAACTTGATTACCTGCTACAGTTAAATGATAGTTAGTATCTGATTGAATTTTAATATCCAATGCACTGTGTACATCTATACCAGCTACACTTGTTTCAAGTTTAATTCCATCACCACCTGAACTTTTTATGTTAACACCAATCTCTGCCTGCATGTTAATGCTACCTTTTGCGTGTACATTATAATCACCTTCTGTGTGCATGTTTATTCCACTCTTACTATATACATCAATATGTCCAGAGGCGTTCATCTCAATCCACGCATCTCCGTTTTGTGTAGTAAGAAAAATAAAACCATTACTATCATCCATTAATAATTGAGCACCACTTTTAGTTCTTAATCTAATATTGTTACTAGCATTTTTATCAGTTCCGTCGTCCATTGTAAATACATGTCCTTGACGTGTTGTAATTCCAAAAACTTTACTAGGAGATTCTCTTCTTGCATTACTTTGACTATGTCCTCTAACATAGTCAACACTTAGTCCTTGTTGAGTTAATACTGATTGAAAATATTCATCTAATGGTTTTGTATCATCATCATTTGTATCATATGGATTCTTTTCAACTGCTGGTCCTAAACTTTTTTCACCGTTAGCATATACTTGCCCACTTGCTCTTCCGCCCATCATTGAGTTACTGTCTTTAGATACAAGAGATCCCATAACGATACCTTGTTCTAAACTATTAGTAAATGCTACAATAACATTAGTTCCTATTTCGGGTGGTTGTGTCCACATACCATAACTTACTGGCGCTTGGGCTTCTTTAGTTTCATCATCACCACTATCTTTAATGCTAGTGTGCCCACCGAATGGTAATGCTAACAAGCAAATTATTTCTGCATCTTGGCTTTGAAAATCATTTATTCGTACTGTTATTCTGCCAGTATATAAACTATCTTTGTTATTAATAACTTCGCCAATATACACGCCATTAAGATTATTGATACCAGGTACACTGTTACCTTTAGATCTTAATGATACTTCAATTCCGTCTTTTTTAACTACACCTGCCATATTATACTCCTGATAGTTCCTCTAGTTCTCTTATTATAATAGCAATGTTCGTAGTAGGATCTTTATACCCAGATAACGCCTGAGTAAACCTACCACCCTGGAACCTGCTTTCAATTTTTTGTAATTTATAAACACCAGATGAAATATAATCAACTGGTCCTTTAGTTTGTGTATTTAATAAGTCATTGCTTGGTTGATATTGTAAAAAACTTACCAATGCATCTCTTGAATCATAATCTGGTAATTCAAGTTTACCTTGTACATCTACCATCATATTACCCATCCAATATGGATCACCTTTAATTTCCATTTCAAATTTCATTGCGTCAATATCTCGCTTAGACATATTAGATGCTAAGGATTCGGTTACAGCATTGCCTTTACTTGTTGCACTCTGTTGTTGTGCGTCTCCTCCAACATCATGGAATGTTCCTTTAACTGTATTATAAGATACTCCTGGGTGTTGCACTATGTCTTCTATATACGGACTTTTGTTTGGTTTAGATGGTGTTGTAGGGGCGAATGATTCTAAATTTGCATTAGAATACATCGCCTGTGATGGTTGATGAATCTGAAAATATAAATTCTCTACATCAATTTGATAACTTAGTACTTCTGTATTTAATCCCGAATACAAATATGTATAGTTCTTTTCAATTGGTAGCCTTTTAAATCTAGATAATTGATGTGCATTATCGGCAAATTTTGCATTCGCTTTTTGTATATCTGAATTAGCTGTAGTCTCATTTCTATATATTTTAATATTAAATGTAATTAATACTCTTTCTCTATTCATAACAGGATGGCCGCCGAGTGGATATGTTTCAACAGGAGTTACACTAAGAGAAAAAGTAACACCATGTTCCTTTGACTTCTCTCTATACTCTATCCAACTTTTACAGTTCATGTTTATATATTCTACAATCTTATTACATATATTAGTACCTGGTGCAATTAAAATGTCAGCCACAGTTGCGTCTTCTAGGTTTATACTTTGTCCGCCTGATTGAGATGTATCAGCACCAGCACTTAATCCGTGTAATGGTAACATAAAATTATTGATACCCTTGTTAATATCGTTTTTAATCGTTGTACTATCATCCCAAACAAATTTTACTGTTTTGTAAGGACGCATACCAGCTTCTCTTTCTGCATGAGTCATATCATCTACTAATGATTGGTTCCAGGCAATTTCTAAATTTTCAATAAAGGTTTTAACTGTAGTCACGTTTTTAACTGTTAATGCGTTGTGTGTTGGTGCTTCTAACATAGCATGTTTGTTTATTGACCAACCAATAACATTATATCTAGTACCTTCTGGACCGGTTGTACTTCTTATTTGATTAATTTTTATTCTGTAGAAAAATATACCTGGGAAAGTAACACTACCGCTTGATTTTGGATCTCTTCCTACAAATTCTAATTTTAGTATATAATTTTGTGCATATAAGTTTCCTGGCTTTCCAAGTTCTATTCCTGCTTTTAATACTTTATCTAATAATGTAAATCCCATTGTTTCAAAAATATCAAATTGTATAATGCCCGGTGTTGTATTACCATGTACTTGTCCTGGTATTACAGTTGATACTGTTACAAAGTTATCCATTGTAAATTCTGTAGTTACACCTGTTTTTGAAATTATTCTTGCGTTGTTATTATTAACAACTGCTGAATCATCACCATGTAGTGTACTTGGATTATTCCACGTGTCATTGCTTACTACATATAACGTCCAGCGATATGTAGGACTATCTACTAAGCTCATCCAGTTTGCTGAAATATTATCTGATAGCTTTGGCTCATTAGCGGCTTTTACTGCCGCTATTTTTTGAATTGGGTCACTATAAACATTACTTTTTTCCAAAACGACAGTATTTACATCAAAATCTGTATCTTGTTTACTAAAATCTATTTCACTTTCAGGTTTACCATTTGCCATAGCAACACCATTTTCAATTACTGATTTGGGGTACTTACCATGAGGGCCAGTTGTGCCACCTTCCATATCTGTCATTGATGTTATAATTTGTTCAGTAAGTTCTGGATTGTCTTTTAAATTAGGTAAAGTATCATTTGCACCAATTCCTGTGTCAGCTGACACTTTGTCTATATATGCTAGTGTATCATTATAATCTTCTGGTGGTGCATGACGAGTAATAATTTCAGCTAGTGTACTGTTGCCGTGTGTTTCTTGACTTGTATATAAATTTTTTGCACCTGCTCGTACTCCAAGCTCTGGGTTAGAGAACGTTTCAAATCCAGCATTAGATCCTACTGCGCCTTTCCACGGTATGTCTGTATTTTTAAGATTTACTGGATTGTTGTTGTTATCAGCTAGTGTTGTGCCTGCTACGTTTGCCATGTTACGAGAACCTTACAGGAACTAATATTTTTAAACCAGCTTTAAAATCTATAATCGGATCAGCTAGTTCGTCTTGATTAAATAATGAAAACACCCACCATAACTTTGCATTACCATATAAATCGTGTGCTAGTAAGTCCGGCTTCTCATTATATTTTTCTTCTAATGTTATTGTTTTAGTCGTTGTATTTTCTACATCTATTGTTGATACATCTAATACATCTAAATATTGTTTATTAATAACTTCTGTAGTTCTGTATAAACTATCTGTTCTATATGTTGCCATTAAATAAATCCTCCATTTCCATTTAAACCTTTTCCACTTGCAAAATTTCTTATGTTGAATTGATCTTTAACTGTTTTTGGTGGAAGCTGTGGAGATAATTCAATTGCGGCTAATACCAATGTTGGTAAATTAATTGTTTCATTGTTATCCATTTCAACTGTTACGTAATCAGTATCTTCAGGTAATGTATAGTTAAAACTTCTTAGTATTACTGGAACATTTGATGCATGTACAGAACCATAACAACTAAATTTTAGTATTGGTGGAGGTGTACCTGCTGTATCTCCTGCTTGACTACCAAAGTCTGACTTTGTACAAGTTTTAAAGAAATGTATAGCGGCCGCTGTATATTTTGCTTCTTCTATTGTGTTTGCAGAAAACAGTGCTGTTATTGATATAGTAGGGTTTGATGTATTCATATAATAATTTTGTTGGTATACTGAGCCGGGAATATCATATGTTCCATAATTGGCAGCATGTGCTATCATAATTGTAGGTGTATATGGAAATATTACTCCTAGTTGATTTGGTGAAAAGGACAATGGCTTTAATATACCATCGTCAGTAAATGGTTTGCCCTTTTGTTTCATTACTAATTGTGCTTTGTTACTATCTGATACGCCTGCCATTATGTTAACCTCTCTTCAATAAATCTAAAAATTTGTTCATCAAATTTTCCAAAAAACCTTGTAAATGCTTGTTTTTTAATATCTTCGTCATCAGCACTTGCTATTGATGTGCGAAAATCACTTGCACTCATTCCACCTTGCATAAGAGGTGCTACGTATACATAGCCTCTTTCTTGTGCAGTTGGAATTAACTCATTCATATCGTTTGGTAATTTATGTAAGAACCCATCGCCGCCTGTGGCAAGTCTATTTGCGTCTTTTTCACCATATACAAGTATCTGTGCAGTAGTGTTTGGGTCTCTACCTGCAGCATCCAAGTCTGGTCTGTATGGATTTGTTTTGATAATCTTATCACCTGGTATATTAAACATCTTATTCATAATGCTCGCCTTCTCATCAAATGTAAAAGGGTCGCTACTGTATTCGCCCTGCGAGTGGGCCTTAACAGCTTTTTGACTAAATGTTGTGGCGATAAATACATTATCCGCACCAAACTTATTACACAGATGTTTATAAACATCGTGATGTCCTTGGTGCATAGGTTGAAAACGACCGCCATATAATACAGCTATGTTGTCTACTCCCTCTTTTAAAACATGTTCAATTAACATAATTACTTCTCCGTTCGTAGTATTTATCAATTTAAAAAAACCGGTTGACATTAAGGCACTATATGTCGTATAATACTAATTACATAAAGGAAATCTCAATATGAATAAACCAAAAAAGACTTTTTACTTAACAAACAAAGATTTGTTAAGAGAAATACATAACAGTAAGATAACATATTGTTGGACTAGAGATGATAATTATACACACTTTGATCTTATTGTAACTGGGTTCGATGAAATAACAAAAGAAGCAATTGCAGAAGCAAAACAAAATAGAGCAACAAGACTACAAAAACTAGCACACAAGGCTGAAGTAGAGCGTTGGGAACAAGGCTTAACAGGAAAGAAAACTAAACCTAGGGCGGCTGATTTTCTAGTAGATGTTGAAACTATTCATGATGATGACATTGTAGTACGTGTAATGACATTTGATCATATTCCAGAAGAAAATAGAAAAAATAAACCAAAGACGGAAGCAGACCTACATAGTAAATGTAACTTTCCTCCTTTCAAACATTATGCTATGATTGATCGTAACTGGACAGAGGTTGCACGTAGTCATTGGGATGGTGGCAAAGATAATGGGCATTTTAATGTTCATCATGGACAAACAACTGATAGCCTAGCAAAGATGTATATTAAATTATGCGAACGTTATAGTATGCGAGGGAATTGGCGTGGATACACATATGTAGATGAAATGCGTGGACAAGCATTATTACAACTTGCACAAATTGGATTACAATTTAATGAACTTAAATCACAAAACCCATTTGCATATTATACAGCCGCAATTAATAATAGTTTTACACGTGTTCTTAACTTAGAAAAACGTAGTCAAAACATTAGAGACGACTTACTTGAAGAAGAAGGTCTTAATCCAAGTAGCACAAGAACATTCAACGCTGAATGGGCTGCACACATTAAAAATGAAACAAAACTAAAAGAAATAAGTCCAACATTAAAGAAAAGCAAAGTAACAGAATATACCGAAGCCGAATTAGCAGATGACGTAGAAATCAAAACTGGAGAATAAATGTATTTTGATAAAGCAGTAATTTTTACTGATATTCACTTTGGCATGAAAAATAACAGTAGGTATCACAACCAAGACTGTGAAGATTTCATTAAATGGATGATAGATGAAGCTCACAAGAGAGGCATTAAAAAATGTTTCTTTTTAGGCGACTGGCATCATAACAGAGCAAGTATCAATGTTAGTACATTAAATTATACTACAAGTAACCTACGAAGACTTAATGATAGCTTTGATGAAGTTATTATGATTACAGGCAATCACGATTTGTATTATCGCGAAAAGCGAGAGATACATAGTTTATCAATGATTGAAGATTTTAAGAAAATAAGAATGGTAAACAAAGAAATGTTTATCGAAGATGGTATAGCATTTATTCCATGGCTATGCGAAGACGAATGGAAGAAATTAAAAGAAGTAGAATGTAAATTTATGTTTGGTCATTTTGAATTACCAAACTTTTACATGAATGCTCTTGTACAAATGCCAGACCATGGTGGACTTAAAGCAGAAGACTTATCAAAACCTGAAATGGTTTTTAGTGGACACTTTCATAAAAGACAGAAACGTGGCAATGTAATTTATCCAGGCAATTGTTTCCCACATAACTATGCTGATGCATGGGACGATGACAGAGGTTGTATGTTTTTGGATTGGGATGGAACAATTGAATATGCTCAATGGCCAGACGCACCTAAATATCGCACACTTACATTAAGTAAGTTAATTGATGACCCAGACAAATACTTGGGCAATAAAACACATGCTCGTGTTAGTTTAGATGTTGGCATTACATACGAAGAGGCTAACTTTATTAAAGAAACATTTGCTAAACAATACAACTTGCGTGAAATATCTCTTATGCCAAGTAAAAAAGAAGAACATACACAAGATTGGAACAAAGGAGTTGATATACAAGTTGAAAATGTAGATACTATTGTATTAACTCAACTTCAATCAGTACAAAGCGATACTATCAATAAACAAACACTAGTTGACATTTATACAGGACTAACAACTTAAATGCTAATAATTAAGAATATCACCGTAAAGAATTTTATGAGTGTGGGGAATGTTACTCAGGCTGTACACTTTGACAATGCAGGGTTAACACTTGTATTAGGAAATAACTTAGACTTAGGCGGAGATGGTTCACGTAATGGAACCGGCAAGACTACAATCATCAACGCATTAAGTTATGCATTGTTTGGTTCAGCACTTTATAATATTAAAAAAGATAATTTAGTTAATAAAACTAATAATAAAAATATGATGGTTACGTGTGACTTTGAAGTACATGGAATTCCTTATCGTATTGAACGTGGGCGTAAGCCTAATGTGTTTAGATATTTAATCAACGATGTAGACAACAACGAAGGTATTACAGATGAAATGCAGGGCCAAGGCAGAGAAAGCCAACATGTAATTGAACAAGTACTTGGAATGAGTCATACAATGTTTAAGCATATTGTTGCATTGAATACATACACTGAACCTTTCTTAAGTATGAGAGCTAACGATCAACGTGAGATGATTGAACAATTGCTAGGTATTACGAAACTTAGTGAGAAAGCAGAAATACTTAAAGAATTATTAAAAGGCACTAAAGACAGAGTTGTTGAAGAAACATACAAAATTAAAGGCATAGAAACTGCTAATGAGCGTATTAATAGTAGTATCAAAGATTTACAACGCAGAGAATCTGTATGGGCCACACAATTAGAAGACCGTGTTCAAGAGCATACTAGCGAACTATCTGCACTAGAACATATTGATATTGACAAAGAGTTATTAGCACACGAACTGTTTGCTGAATTTAATGAAAAGAAAAATCAAATAGATACATTAGGTGCCGAGGTAGCTAGATTGACAAGCAGTATTGATCGTGAAAGTAGACGTCTAACTAAAGCACAATCAGACTTAGACTCTACACTTGAACATAAATGTCATGCTTGTGGACAAGAAATACATGACGATCAACATGATAAAATGGTTACAGAAAAAACAGAACTTGTTAATGAAAGCAAAATACATATTAACGAAGAAACAGAATTAAGCACAACATACCAAAATGCAATTAGTGATATGGGTGATCTTGGTGATGCTCCTAGAACAGAATATAATACATTACAAGAAGCATATAAACATCAAAGTAAAATTGATAAATTACAAACAGCACTAACTAATGCTGGCAAAGAAACTAATCCATATGTTGAACAAATTAATAGTTTAACCGAAACAGGCTTACAAGATGTAAATTGGTTAGAGGTAAATAGTCTTGAAGAACTTAGAGAACATCAAGACTTTTTATTAAAACTATTAACTAACAAAGATAGTTTTATTCGTAAAAAGATTATTGAACAGAACTTGCAGTTCTTAAACACACGATTAGAATATTATATTACACGATTAGGTTTACCACACGAAGTACAATTCCAAAGTGACCTAACTGTAACTATTACACAACTTGGACAAGATTTAGATTTTGATAACTTGTCAAGAGGTGAACGTAACAGATTAATACTTGGGTTAAGTTGGAGTTTCCGTGATGTATTTGAAAGCATGAATCATCCTATTAACTTTGTTTGTATTGACGAACTAGTTGATAGTGGAATGGATACAGTTGGTGTAGAGAGTGCATTAGGTGTATTAAAGAAAATGGAACGAGACAGACAGAAAAATATTCTACTTATTTCTCATAGAGATGAATTAGTGGGTCGTGTACAGAGCGTACTACAAGTTACTAAAGAAAATGGCTTTACTACGTTCGATACATCAATGGAGGTGATAGATGCTTAATTATAAAAATTATGGTATAACAAGGATTGGATTACCCGGAGAAGCGGTGCTAGTAAAACCAAATTGGTATAGTCAATTGCAATTAGGTATTAAAAAGATGCTTAGTTATAGAGGCATTACTGGCAATCCTAATTTTTTAACTGCTGAAGAAAAAGAACAATTAGCTAAAATTCAAACACACATCAAAGAAGAATATGCTATAGAAGTAGGAAACATGTTGGCTCCTACTGTTTTTTGTTTAGCATATTTAATTTGGTTAAAAACTTGTGAACGTACACACGAAGAAGATTATTTAAAAGAGTTTACACAAAACACAATTATTAATGCAAGTAAAGAATTTACTTTAGAAGAGTATGAAGCTGTTGCAGAAGAATTAAAAAAAGCACATAACATAACTTATGTAGATTATGAAGATTTATATATAGATGTAAATCCAGTATTAGACATTACTAAAGATGAAATAAAACAATACACTAATGATAATTTAGAAGTAGCTAAAAAAATAGCCAGAATGGCTGGTGATTACGACATGATAGATGAATTAGATAATTACTCTGTTAGAGTATATCGTGGATAAAAATCAAAGAGAATTAAAACTGGAAAATGAGATAACAAATGCAGAGTATGTATTATTACATGCACCAGAGACAATAAACGAATCATTGTTAGGCATAGATACCATAGAGATGATTAGGAAAGCAATAGATGAATGGATCAAAGAGCAGCAATAACTGTCCATGGACATATAACAATGAGATAGTTAATGAACTACCTGATTGTGAGGGTTTTGTTTATATAATTACAAATCTTACTAACAACAAGAAGTACATAGGCAAAAAACTAGCAAGGTTCAAAACAACTAAACCACCACTTAAAGGTAAAAAGAATAAAAGACGTGGATATAAAGAAAGTGACTGGAGAGACTATTGGGGTTCATCAGATCATTTAAATGCAGATGTACTTACAATTGGTTCGGATAAGTTTACTAGAGAAATATTACATTATTGTCCTAGTAGAGGCGTACTAAGTTATATGGAAGCAAAAGAACAATTTGACCGTAGAGTATTAGAAACTGATGAATACTACAACGGCATTATTAACGTAAGAATAGGAAGTTCAAAAATTCTTACAGAACACTTAAAGAAAGGTTGACAACGCACTAATTTTTTGTTATTATAACAAAAGTAGTGTTTTAAGTTTATTTGAAGCTGATAATTAAAGCATCAGATAATTAATAGTATAAAACCAAAACAATACCCAGATACAAAATCAAGCAATTACTGGCAACACTCAGAAACACACTTCAGGCTAATAAAAACTAATAAAGGCAACAAGGCTCCGATTGGTCGGCATCCGTCGACTCACCTTGAGGTTACGTGTACTCACGTGACTGGATACTGGTGCGCCTCAATGTCAATACACTGATTTGACAAATCAAAATGATCAAGCTCTACGAACGCTCGTAACTTGAGGATAGTCCAAAAGTCGATACTATGGCTCCGGATGTTTCTGCGTTAGAAAAGCAGTATGT
>Ga0075444_10000579_pt1 | contig 21688 bp, 17 predicted proteins | sample CoawatmetaG01DNA_FD_76836 | JGI IMG/M metagenome (GOLD analysis project Ga0075444, IMG submission 76836) | Marine microbial communities from the West Antarctic Peninsula - Coastal water metaG017-DNA | ecosystem: Environmental > Aquatic > Marine > Coastal | place: Atlantic Ocean: West Antarctic... | reverse complement strand
GGTATATCAGAAATTATCCTTGTAACTCGAAGTGGTAAAGAAGCAATAGAAAATCATTTTGATGCTAATTATGAGCTAGAGCATAGGCTAGAAGATGGGGGTAAAAAAACCATCCTTGGAACAGTAAAGGATATCATCCCAGAGGGCGTAACGATTACCTCTATCAGACAGAATGATGCATTGGGTCTTGGACATGCAGTTCTTTGTGCCAAACACTTATTAAATAATGAGCCGTTTGCAGTATTATTGCCAGATGTAATTATTCTTGACAGGGAAATAAGAGATAAAAATTTTAGTTTTAATGAATTAGTTAAGGCCTGGAATAAAACTGGGATTGGTCAGATTATGGTTGAGAAAGTAAGCTTAGAAATAGTTGAAAGGTATGGTATTGCCGACCTTGGCATTGCTTCACCAGAAATATTTAAAAGTATTGAGCTCAAGGGATTAATAGAAAAACCCCTACCTGATGATGCTCCTTCCAATCTAGCTCTTCTTGGACGCTATATTCTACCCTCAGATGTACTAGACTTGTTAGAACAAACAAGTGCTGGTGTTGGAGGAGAAATTCAACTCACAGATGCTTTAGATAAATTATTAAAGCTGCATGGCCTCAATGCATTTGAAACTGATGCAACATCTTATGATTGTGGAAACAAGCATGGGTTTTTGGGCGCAAATATTGCAGTAGGTATGCGTGATTCTAATACTAAGCAATACTTAGCAGATCTTATAGAAAGACTACATACCAATGTTTAATGAAGTCTAATCACAAAGAGCTACAAACATTATCAATTATCAATAAAGGCTAAGAAATTATGGACATAACTGAAAAAACAATTGCAGTCATTGGACTAGGCTACGTTGGGCTTCCTTTGGCGGTCGAGTTTGGCAAGCATAGACCTACGCTTGGGTTTGATATAAATCAATTAAGGATTAAAGATTTGGAATCAGGTATTGATAGAACGCTTGAAGTGAATCAAGAAGGAATAAATGCGGCAATTCATTTAAAGTTTTCTTCTGATGCCGAGGCATTAAGAGCTTGCAAAATCTTTGTCATCACAGTTCCTACCCCGATAGATAATGTTAAAAGGCCTGACCTAGAGCCCCTTATCAAAGCAAGCGAAACTGTAGGCAAATATCTGAAAGCTGGTGATATTGTTATATATGAATCTACAGTATTTCCTGGTTGTACTGAAGAGGTCTGCGTTCCTGTACTAGAAAGGCTTTCCGATCTTACCTTTAACAAAGATTTTTTTTGTGGCTATAGTCCTGAAAGGATTAATCCAGGTGATAAAGTCAATACGCTTACTAAAATTAAAAAAATAACAAGTGGATCAACACCTGAAATTAGTACCGAAATAGACGATCTTTACAAAAGTATAATTACTGCAGGTACTTTTCAAGCATCAAGTATCAAAGTTGCTGAAGCAGCTAAGGTTATCGAGAATACTCAACGAGATTTAAATATTGCTTTAGTTAATGAGCTGTCTGTTATCTTTGGAAGGCTGGAAATAGACACTTTAGATGTTTTAGAGGCAGCTGGCAGTAAATGGAATTTTCTTCCATTTAGACCAGGCCTTGTTGGAGGACACTGTATAGGCATAGACCCGTATTACTTAACGCACAAGGCTGAGCAGGTTGGATATAACCCCCAGGTGATATTGGCAGGACGAAGAATCAATGACAATATGGCTCACTACATGGTGAAAAAAGTTGTTCAAAAAATGCTTAAAAATGGTATTGATGTTACCAATGCTTCCGTTGGAGTCATGGGCATAACATTTAAAGAGAATTGTCCTGATATTCGTAATAGTAAGATTGTTGATGTAATTTCAGAGTTAGAAAACTGGGGAATAAATGTTGTTGTCACTGATCCCTGGGCAGACCCGCGAGAGGTTAAAGAAACATACAATATAACCTTGAATAAAATAAGTAATAAACATAAGGTTGACTCTCTAATAGTTGCAGTCGGTCATAGTGAGTTTCGCTGCTTAAGTCCTGAGGTTTTAAGAGGTTATTGTAAGGGAAGTTCACCGGTAATAGCCGATGTTAAATCACTTTACAATAAAAAAGATCTTGTTGACTGTGGCTTATCAGTCTTTCGTTTGTAAGTTTTAGTATTTTAAAGGTTTAAAAATTGTATGAAAAAAAATATTGCTGTAGTTGGATGTGGATACTGGGGTAAAAATTTAGTTAGAAACTTTGCAGATCTAGGTTCTCTTTATGCTGTTTGTGATCCTGATACTGAGTTAGCAAATAATTTCTCTAAAAAATATAAAGTACAAAATTTATCATTTAAAGAAATTATCAATGATTCTAATATAGTGGGAGTTGTGCTTGCAGTTCCGGCAACACTTCATGCATCTTTTGCTATCGATGCAATGAAAGCTTTAAAAAATGTCTATGTAGAAAAACCTCTAGCCATGAATGAAATAGAAGCTATGCAAATGATTGCTGTAGCTAAGGAAAAAAATGTCAATTTAATGGTAGGGCACCTTCTTCAGTATCATCCTATTTTTAGAGCTGTTCGCAATCTTGTTGTATCTGGACAATTAGGCAATCTAAATTATTTATATTCTAATCGCTTGAGCCTAGGCAAGATTCGAACTGAGGAGGATGTTATCTGGAGCTTTGCTCCTCATGATATTTCGATGATACTGTCCTTAGCAAATGAAGAGCTTGAAACAGTAAATACTGAATCCACGAGTATTCTTCAAGATAACATTGCAGATATTGCACAAATTCATATGCAATTTAATTCAGGTTTGAAAGCGCATGTTTCAGTTTCCTGGTTAAACCCTTACAAAGAGCAGAAACTTGTAGTTATTGGAGAAAAAATGACTGTAGTTTTTGATGACGTCAAGCCCTGGAATGAAAAAATAGCAGTGTATAAACATAAAGTAGAATTCAAAGATAAAAAACCTATTGTGCTAAAAGCTGATGTTGAGTATTTGGATATTCCTGAAGCAGAGCCTCTGAAAGAGGAGTGTAAATATTTTGTTGATTTAATAAATGGTGATGTTCCTCCTTTAACTGATGGAGAAGAGGGAATGAGAGTCCTTAAGGTTCTTTCAGCTGCGAGTATATCTAAAGAAAAAAACATCAAGGTTATCATGAATGCTAATGGCGCAATCAAGGACATATAATGAATATTAAATTATTAAAAAAAGCATTGTTAATAAGAAAGTTTGAGCAAAAATTACTAGAACTTTTTTCAGAAGGAAGGCTAAACGGAACTGTTCATACCTGCGTTGGTCAAGAATTAACACCCGTTGTGGCTCAAAATTACTTAGGTCCTGATGACATGATTTTTTCAAATCATAGAGGTCATGGTCATTTTATTGCTCATTGCGGCAAAGAGATTGATTTAATGAAAGAAATTCTTGGACGAAATGATGGTATTTCCAGCGGAATTGGTGGAAGCCAACACCTCAAAACAGATAATTTTATAAGTAATGGAATACAGGGAGGATTAGCTGCAGCTGCAGCAGGGCATTCCTTTGTTAATAAGGAGGGAATTTCTGTCTGTTATGTTGGTGATGGAACTCTTGGCGAAGGTCAATTTTACGAAGCTTTAATTCTTTCAAAGATTTTTCCATGTAAGGTACTCTACATTATAGAGAATAATGGATATGCGCAATCAACCAAGTCAACTAAAACAATAAGTGGTGATTTAGAGTCTAGGTTTAAAGGGTTTGGTCTTGATTACTTTAAAGCAAATATATGGGATATTGATAATCTTGATAAGACAATGCAAATCGCTATTAGCAAGGCTAAATCTGGCTGTCCCTCAATTTTAGAGGTAGAGTGTTATCGCTTAAATCCTCACTCCAAAGGAGATGATAATAGGTTTGATGATGAAATCCAGCATTTTAAAGATAAAGATTTACTAAACATCTTTCAAAAAGAAAATTCATCAACTTATAAAGATCTTGAGTTAGAGGTTGATGCCTTTATAGAAAATATTTTACAAGAAATTAATAGTAGCAATGAGCCTGATGTTGTAAAAATATCATCTAAATCTGTCTATCTTTTAGAAGTGCCTGATATTAGATATGATATTGAAGAAAATGAAAATATAAGGGTAAATAAGCTTATTAATAATGGATTAGATAAACTCTTATCTAATGAGTCTTTCTTAATAGGTGAGGATATATCAGATACAACAGAAGAAACTCCCCACATATACGGAGGAGCTTTTAAAGTTACAAGTGGTCTAAGCTCAAAGTACCCAGAGAGTGTCTTTAATACCTCTATAAGTGAAGCTGGTATTATAGGCTTTGGTTTGGGTATCTCCTTGGCAGGCAAGCAAGCTATTGTTGAAATAATGTTTGGAGATTTTTTAACACTTACATTTGATCAGATTCTTCAGCAAGTATCAAAAATAAAATACATGTTTGGCAAGGAAATTAAACTTCCTCTAGTAATTAGAACTCCTATGGGTGCAAGAAGAGGTTACGGTCCAACCCATTCACAAAATATTGAGAAATATTTTTTATTTATTCCAGGAGTAAATGTTTTGGCATTTAATTGCCTTACAAATCCTGAAAATATATATGAAACCATAGGTATTGAGAAAGATTTCTTTCTTGTAATTGAAGACAAGGTTTCCTATACGAAGCCATTAAGAAGAGAGCCTATTTCAGGATTTAAAATCCTCGAATCTAACGAAAAGTTCCCTACATACACCATAACTCCAAAGTCTATTCAAGCAAACTTGGTTATTTTCACATATGGAGCGATGCTCGAAGAGGTAATGAAAGTAGTTGATGATTTGGTTCTAGAAGATATCATACCGATAATAGTAAGCCCTTTATCTCTTTCACCTATTAATCTTAGCCAGCTAGAAAAGGCTTTAAGCGCGTCATCAGACCTTATCTTTATTGAGGAGGGCAGTAAGCGAACATCATTGAGCTCAGAGGTAATTTCTTCTCTCAGCGAATTAAAAATTAATTATAATCTAGTAGGGCGAATCTCAAATGAAGATATAATTCCATGTGATAAAAGAAGAGAAGCTGAATTGGTCCCTAGCTCATTGAATTTAGCTAAAAAAATTACAGAGGTAATAAATGGAAATTAAGTACTTTGTTGAACAAATAAATGTTTCGGATGATGAGTATAAAATTGTAGAAATGAATCATAAAAATGGAACTTTTGTTAAAAAAAATGAAGAAATTTTTAGTTATGAATCATCAAAAACTGTGCATGAGGCTGTTGCAGAGGCTGATGGATATTTGTACTTTAATCCCTCTTGCAAATTAGATGAAAACTTCAATATAGGTTATCAAGTTGCCACCCAGATATCTGAAGAAATTAAAGACGTTGATTTGTTTGATCGTTTCAATTCTGTTAAAGATATCATAAATACAGATAACAAAGATTTTAAAGTATCAAAAAAAGCTCAAATACTTATTGAAAAATATGACCTGTCTGTGTCTAATTTTAGTGAGTATGAGATTATTTCAGAACAGGTTGTAAATGACTATATTAATTCCCTATCTCCACAGATCAACAACCTTGAAACGTTTTCAGCTAAAGGTTCCGAACTGGCTTTTTTCTCTTCCGAGCAAAATTCTTCTAAAAAAAGTGTAAAACTTGCTGTAATTGGAGCTGGTAAGGCAGCTCTTCAGCTTTATGACTCATTGATAGATTCAAGTGAGTATGAAATCACAAATTTTTATGATTCTGATATTTCAAAAATACAAACAAAACTATTTGGAATTAATATCATTTATGGAGATTTGGTCAAGAATATCACTAAAGATTTTGAAGATAATGTTTTTGATGAGTGTATTATTTCTTTTTCAGGAAATATAGATGCTAGGAAGTTATTATTTTTAGCTTTAAAGAAAAAAGATATTAAATTTGCGAATATTATTCACAAATCAGCATATATATCAAAGCTCAGCATTATTGGCGAAGGAAATATTATTTTTGCAAATGTTAGATTAGCTCCATTCTGTTCTCTAGGTAATAATAACGTCTTATCTGCATCTTGTAGTATTGAGCATAATAATATAATCGGAAATCATAATACTTTTGGACCAGGTGTTCTTTTTTCTGGATCATGCACTATTGGTGATACAAATAAATTTGGAACTATGATTGGAGTTGAGCCAAATGTTAAGATTGGATCGAATAATATAATAGCTTCATCTCAGGTTATAAGTACAAAATTAGGCGATAGCAAACTAATAAGATCAAAAGCCTCTTCAGAAATCAAAGATATCTAAATATAATGGATATTACTCAGTTAAAAATTTAAAATAGCTAAATATGAAACTTATAGATCTCTCATCACAATATTTATCAATAAAAGAAAAGATAGATCAAGGCATTCATAATGTTCTTGATCATGGGCAATACATCATGGGTCCTGAAGTTAGGCAGTTTGAAAATGATCTAAAAGAATTTACTTCTTCTAAACACGCCTTGACCTGTGCTAACGGAACCGATGCCTTAAGTCTCGTCTTAATGGCCTGGAATATTGGTCCTGGAGATGCTGTTTTTGTTCCATCCTTCACCTATATAGCAACCGCAGAGGCTCCAGCTCAACTCGGAGCAACACCATTTTTTGTTGATGTTGATGTAAACACTTTTAATATTGACCCGAAGAGCCTTAAACAGGCTATATTAGATTCTCGCAAACTTGGTCTGAATCCTGCTGTCGTAATTCCAGTTGATTTATTTGGTCAACCCGCTGCAATAGATGAGATTACTGATATCGCCCATGATAATAATATAAAAGTTCTTATCGATGGAGCGCAAAGTTTTGGAGGAATATCTAATAACAGAAGAGTCGGATCGATGGGGGATGCTACTACAACCAGCTTTTTTCCTGCTAAGCCGCTTGGGTGCTATGGAGATGGTGGCGCTATCTTCACCCAAGATGATAATGATGCAGAATTAATTAACTCTATAAGACTTCATGGCAAAGGATCTCATAAATATGAAAATATTCGGATTGGAATGAACTCTAGAATGGATACAATACAAGCAGCAATTTTAATAGAAAAATTAAAAATTTTTCCAGATGAGTTAATTGCTAGAGAAAAAATTGCCAATCTTTATACGGAAAAACTTTCAGAAAAAATACGAACACCTTTTTGTAATAATAATCTCAAGAGCGCTTGGGCACAATACACTATTATCATAGAAAATAGAGACAGAGTTCAGGATGAACTGAAATCTAAAAATATACCAAGCGTTGTTTATTATCCCATTCCATTATCTAAACAAGCTGGTTACAAAGATTATCCTTCTGTAAAAAGTGGTTTAGATGTATCAGATTATTTATCAAAGCGAGTTCTTAGCCTTCCTATGCACCCTTATCTCAGAGATGATGAGGTTGAAAGAATATCTCAGGAGATTTGCCTACTAACAGGTCAATGATAAAATCAAAGATGCTTTCAGATTTAGATAAAAAATTAGAAAGTGGATATTTACTTTTTTACGGCTATTCTCATAGCCACATCCCAGATCAAATCAAGAAAAACTACTCATCCCGTATTAAATTTTTTTTTAAACACTCAGGACAAGCTAATAAAATTATTGAAAAAGTTAAAACTACTCATTACAGTGGATACAAGGATACTGGCTGGGAATCGAGTGATGTTGTTTTTTTTGATCAGGATTCAGTAAAAAGTCTATTAATTGGATATCCCGCTAATGCAAAATACGTATTGGTCAATTGCTTAAATTTTAGATATATTCATTGGATTCTTATAGGTTTTTTAAGGCGAATAATTATTCAACAAGTACATTTCTTAGGCTTCAAAAAGCTTAAACATGAGCAAGGTTTTTCATTTTGGCTTGTGCTTGGAAGAGAACAATTAAAAAATAACAATAATTTTTATCTCTCAAGAGAGGTCGGTATTGAAGGCTTTTTAAAATTTTTACACTCGTCTAGTATTGATTATGTAATTCCTCGTCATTTTGAGTCACTGCCTAATCTACATCGAGAGGGTGGAGATTTGGACTTAATAGTAAGTGATGAATGCGAGTTGGCTGTAAAAGAATTTTTATTAAAAAATGAAGGGGATATTAGGGTGGATATTTGGAGTGTAAGTGGCCCAAACTATCATGGAATTACATATATGCCTCCTCATATTGCCCAAGATGTAATTGATAATTCAATTGAGGGAAATGCTCTATCAAAGATACCTAGCAGACTTCATACCCTAAATTCAATGATATTCCATGTTCTATATCATAAGGGCTTTCAAAGTGGAGTTCCTTCTGCCCATAATACTAATATTAGCAACATAGAAAATACTAATGACTATCTAAGCCTAATAAAAGAATATGCAAATCAGTTAGGATTATCTATGGATTGGGACATGGAAAGCATGGATCTCTACATGTTAAAAATTGAGTGGAGACCGGCTATTGATACGCTTGCTAAAATTGCTCAATGGAATGAGTGGGTTAGAGTTCATCACTTTACTAAAGAAATTAATTCTGAATTGGGCATATTTGCATTAATACTTAAAGCACAAGGTGTAGAGCTTGGATTTGAGCATATTATCAATACTGAAGCTAAGCTTTTTGGCTACAGCATTATTTCAAGCAGCTTGCTTGATGCAGAAGTCAAAAGAGATGCAATTAACAAAATTAGAGGAGGAGTTTGGAACGATGGATTGATGATTAATGATGAAGTATCTAAGTACTATCCAGAACAAATATTTTTATTATTGGATCAAAGTAGAAGGGGGGAGTCAGGAATGCGCCAATTTAAAAATCTTTTAAGAAAAAAGATAGATAAAACTAGTACCAGCCTTATTCACACAACAGATAACGATATAGAGACATGGGATTATATTAAAATATGCTTACCGGGACAGGAAGCTTATCTAAAGACTGAGATCGACGCATTAATGAAGAAAAAAAAGAAGTCATTTCTTACTTTAAATAACATACAGTCAATTCAATATGCGATTTCAAGTATGAAAACTAAAATAAAATCTGTTTTAATAGATATACTGTCACATTAATTTATAGAAGATATTTAGATATGCATATTTTATTTCTAGCTGATGCCTCAAGTCCCCACTCATACCGTTGGATAAAATATTTTTCCAAAATTAAAGGAGTGAGAGTTACATGGTGCTCTTTTTCTGAAAATACCATGCCTAAATTAGATAATGTTGAGGTGAAAATACTTGATAAAAGCAATCCAATAAAATTTATTAAATCATTACAATTCATATCAAAAAAATCAGCAGATATTATTCATGTCCATTATCTAGGATGGAACGGTCTTTTGGCTTTATTTTTCCCAAAGACTCCCACTATTTTAACTGCATGGGGTTCGGATATTGTTTTTAATTCTAAAAATTGGGTTATGAGGTTTTTTATTAAAAGAATGATACGTCAATCTAAGCTTATTACATGTGATGCCTATCATCTAAGAGATAGGTTAATAGAGCTTGGGTCTGAAAAAGAAAAAGTTAAAATAATAATGTTTGGCATAGATGAAACTTTATTTATCTCTGAAAGAAAGCCTTTTGAGCTGACTCTTCCTGCTAATAAATTTATTATAGGTAGCATTCGTAATCTACATCCAGTTTATGATGTGATTACTTTTTTAAAAGCAGCTAAGGAGGTTTTAAATCAACGCAATGATGTAATTTTTAATGTTGCAGGATCTGGACCAGATCTCGAATCTTTAAAGGAGTTTGTTGATAATAATGGAATGCAAGAAGATGTTAAATTTCTTGGAAGGCTAGACTCATCACAACTGTTTAGCTTTTATGATAATCTTGATATTTATATCTCAACCGCTTTAAGTGATGGAGGGATAGCAAGTAGCACCGCTGAAGCAATGTTATGTAAAAGACCTGTAATCATTACAGATGTGGCTGAAAATAGTTTATGGGTAAAAGATCATGAGAATGGACGATTATTTGACTGTAGTGACTCATTAGGTCTTGCAAAAATAATTTTTGAATTGTTAGAAAGTAAAGAAAAAGCAATAAATATGGGCTTAAAGGCAAATAAGACAGCAATTGAACGAAACTCTTATGATAATGAAATGGCTAAAATGCTTGAGATTTATAAATCTAGTTTAGAGGTTGTTAACTAAGCTATAATCTTTTTTAATCAGCATTCAACTAATATAAAGAAGGAGCATCTTGAATTTATTTAAATTAGTTTCAGTAAGCTCAATAATCTTAGGATTCTCATTCATACTTAGATTTTTACTAACTATTGCATTGGCAAAGTACTTAAGCGCCAGTCAGTTAGGTATTTATTCTTGGGCTGTCACTGCTTTTGGTATAACAGGAATTATTGCTAATTTTGGCCTAGATTTCTTCTTAATAAGAAAAATTCCTGAGTATAGAAATTCGTTGAACGGTATGGTTCAAACTGTTATAAATCATACTAAGAAACAGGCAGGGATAAATTCTTTGTTGTTAATTTTACTTATTATCCCAATAAGTTTTTTTTCTTCGTATCTCTTTGATGGCGCCAAATTATATAATACAGAGCTCATAATAATTATTTTTGCTTTGCCTTTTGCAGCATTCTCTTTAATCAATACAACCTCTCTCCGAGCCTTTGATCTTCCTATCAGGGCCCAGTTTATAGAATCAATCCTCCAAACAGGCGTACTTTTATTCATAGTTTATATTGCTTTTGGTTTTTTTGGCAATTCAATACCTGATGATTTAAGCACAGTATTTTTAGTATTTATTTTTGTTTTTTCATGGGTTTTAAGTTTAATTTTTTCGCATTTTGAATTTAAAAAACATATAAAAACAGAAATACCATTAGAGCCAAGTCAAGGGGATGTAAAAGAATGGAGGATGGACCAATCCACTATTGTTTTTGGTGTATTGGGTTGGAGCTTTCTTGGAAGAAGTGATGTTTTCTTGCTAGCATTTTTAGTGAGCCCTGCTGAGGTTGGAGCATACTTCATTTGCTTGAGGTTAGCTGAAATAGTGACCTTCTTTTCAACTGTCTCTTATTATGTTTGGGGTGGAGAAATATCGAACATGATACAAAGTAATAAATTATATGAAGCTCAAGTTATTTTAAGGAAGTCATCACAACTTTGTATTATTACAACATTAGTCATAACTATTATTGCAGGGCTCTTTACTGAAGAAATACTTTATTTGGTTAATGAAAGATACTTGGAATACAGTAATATTTTTAAGGGAGCATTATTTGTATTTTTTATAAAAGGAGCATCAGGAATGCTTAACCCGATGTATTATATATTAGGTGATCAGACATTTTTAGCAAAATTACAGTGGGCTCTAGGTTTATTTTTTACTGGGTTGGTTATAACAACTGTTCCCGTTTATGGGCTAGAAGGTTGCATACTATCTTTTGCCATATGTGAGATATTGTATGTAATAATTTTATTGATAAGGCTTCAAACGAAACATAATCTCTCTTTATCACCCTTCAGTTTTAGGATTCCTGCAACTGATGTTCCAATACCTTTAGCTAATGAGACCAATGAACATTGGATAGAATGGCTTGGTTTGTGGGGATCTGGAAAGTCTACTCAGATACTCAGAATAATAAATAATTCCAAAATTAAATATACTCGAGCTGATGATTTTATTATGCCATTGTCATTCTCAACCTTAATAAAAACATTTTTTTATACATTAGGCCGTCCTTTAATATGTATTAAGTCAATTAGGTTGTTATTTATATTGCTTCCAACCTATATCAGAATATTTTTTAAGAAAGATTATGTTGCTTTGGGTGAATATCGTAGTTTTTTTCGCTGTTACATGGCTAGGCTCAAATATTTCTCCTTAAACAATAATAAAAATGTCTTGTGGGAGGGTGAAATACATCTTCTTCCAAGTTTAAGGTTATCTAATAAATCCTTATCCAAGGCGCTTGATATAATTTTATCTATAACTAATAGCCCTTCTTTGAATTTTGTGGTCATGAGTATAGATCCAGCGGACGCTTACCAAAGAGTCCAGCAAGATATTATGACTAAAAAGAATGTTCGATTTCAGCCAGGCTATGATATTTCCATAAAAATCATGAAAGAATTTTTAGACTCCCAAGATTACTTGATAAATAGACTCGAAGCAAAGGGCTATAAACTTATTGAGATCGACTCTAACGATGTTACTAAAATAGATAAATTTATGGAATTACTATAATAATGCGAATATTTTTTTTTAGTTTAATCATATTTAGCGGTCTTCAGATATCAGGCTACGCAGTTATTGATGTTTTATTCATAGGTGCTTTTTTAGCCCTTATTGCTATATCAAAAAAAAGCTCTTTAAAAATAAAAGTTAATTGGGTTCTTATTTTCTGTATTTATATGATCCTGCAGGTTTTCAGGGGTATGTACATTCTTGGGGACTTTAGAATGATGTATTGGGTTGTTTTCTTTATTGTTGTTTATTTTTCTCACATCTATCTTATTGGTTTAGCCAAAAAATCTAAATTAGGCTTTCAATTTGCTAAAATGATTTTTAATTATTGTTTAGTTTATTTTCTTATCTATGGAATTTTGGCTATTTTTATAAGAGATGTGGATAGTTTTCAGGGTATTTATTGGGTTGGATCTAGTGCAGCCTTTATACTTGTTATTCCTTTTCTTGTTTCTCATTTTGTTCTTTTTCAAGCCTCTGGATTTTCCTTATCGGCATTAAAGTTTCCAAGTTTAATGGCCTATTTAATCGTAACCGTTGTTCACTATTCCAGGATGGGAATGTATCTCTTATTTTTTTATTTGATATATCTAGCTTTCAAGACCTTAACTTTTAGCCCAAAGAAATTTATCTTCATTTCATCTGCTTTTCTTATAAGCCTCTTTATTTGGGATTCAGCAAGGTTTGCCTTTTATGTCAATCCTGATGCGACTGGATTGACAGAGATTTCTCAAGCATCAAGTATCGTAGATAGTGGAACCGACTTACAGGAAACGTCAAATGATGTTGCTAGATTCTTAATGATAGTTTCTGCTTACGATAAGTCCATTAGCTCTCCTCAAGAATTTTTATTTGGCTCGGGTTGGTATACTTCTCGTTATACCCTTAAACCATTCGAAGAAAAGGTTTTTGATAGATTCGGTTTATTAGCAATCCACGTAAGTAATGATAAGCCTATGCAAATTACATCATTTGCTGCAATAGTCTCAGATACTGGGATAATAGGATTACTATTTATGCTATATTTTTTCTTTAAATCTGCAAGCCAAATAATAAAAGCAAACCCTGATGGAAAGGTGATTATATTAGGTTTTTTATTCTTAAATTGGCTATTTTATATCGTTGGATTTGCATTTATCAGTATTATTTCTTATCTTCTTATCTTTCCAAACGGTCTCTTGGTTAGCTTGGCTAGAGCAAATAATACTTCTAACCAAGTAATTAAATAAATATGGAGAGTTGAATGAGTATATATTCAGTTGTTATCCCAACTTATGGGCGAAATGAATTCTTAACCGGTTGTTTGGAATCTATAGAAAGGCAAACAGTAACACCTAAAGAGGTGTTTATTATTGATAATAATAATAATCCTGATTATCAGGAATCTGTGAAAGATATTATTAGAAAATTTCCTTCTACCAAAGTTAAATTTTCTTATCACAAGGGCTTAATAAATAGCGGAGCTGTAGCTAGAAATCATGGAGCATCTCTAGTTACCACTGATCTGGTTGCTTTTTTAGATGATGATGTGGTCGTAGATGTTGATTATTATGAAAAGATTATTGAAGTTTTTAAATCCAATGATGAGGTAGTTGGCGTTCAGGGACTAGACAGAGCCTTAATAGAAAGTTTTGATAAAAATGTTCGTAAAAATTTAATGGGAAAAATATTATTGTCTCTTGAAAATTTCTTCGAACATACGTCTATAACAAAGGGAAAGAGGTCTGACCTTAGTCCCTCACTTGCTGTAATGCATCCTATACCTGATATTGATTTTCATGTTGAAAGTCAATGGATTTCTACTTGTGCCGGCGTATTTAAGACAAGCCTATTTAATTTCATAGAGTTCCCTAAACATTTTGTAAAATATTCTTGGAATGAATATGTTTTCTTTTCTTATAGTATTTATAAAAAGAAACTAGGAACAATGATTTATACCTCCAATGCTAAATATAGAAATATTCCAACAGATGCTGGACGTCTTCCACTAAAAGATTTAGTTTATATGTCAGAGGTTTATGATTTTTATATATTTTCAGAATTGTTTAATAGAAATTTGTTAGATAAACTTATTTATATCAAATCAAGAATCGGAAGAATCTTATTCTATATTCTACGTATGGTTAAAAGAAAACAATTTGACTTTAGATTACTTGCGAGTGCTTTGAATGCTTTTTACTTCACTTTTTCCAATAGAAGGGAAATAAGAAAGGGAAACTTTGAATGTTATAACCAAAAATTCCCATTAAACTAATATATTTAATTCTTATATATAAACAGAGATAATTATGAAAATAAGCCTGATCACATGATTATTTGGATATTTCAATCTGGTGAGCCCCTCCATTCAGATGACAACAGCCCGAGACCTATGAGAGCAATGAATCTTGCTAACAAATTAATTGATAGGGGTCATAAGGTTGTGCTTTGGAGTAGTGCTTTTTCTCACCAATCTAAAATGCATCGTTCCACCAAGTATGAAGATATTCTAATTTCAGAAAACCTCAGAATAAAGCTAATTCCAAGCAGTGGATATAAAAAAAATATAAGTATTTCAAGATTTTATGATCATTGTATTTTGGCTTGGAATTTACATAAAAAGTTAAAATTAGAAAAAATACCACCCGATGTAGCATTTATAGGATACCCACCTATCGAAGCTGCTTATGTAATGAGCAGTTGGTTAAAAAATAATAATGTACCATTTTTATTGGACGTTAAAGATCAGTGGCCAAATATATTGGTTAAAAGTTTTCCACGGCCATTAAGACTTTTTGCAAGGTGCCTCCTGTCTCCTTATTATTTCTTAGCTAAAAAATCGATGAAAAATGCTACAGGAATTTCAGCACATGTCCCAGGTTTTGTTAAATGGGCGCTAAAATTTTCTAATAAAATTGAGTCTAAAAATGATGTCGCATTCCCGCTTACAACTCCTCAATATAAAATTGGAAAAGATGACTTATCTAGAGCTACTGATTGGTGGTCAGATCAAGGTATTATAAAAAACAACTACTTCCGAGTAATCTTTATAGGTAGTTTTGCAAGAAGCTTTAATTTTGATGATATTTTTTTAGCCGCTCACGAGCTCTCATCTCAAAAAATAGATTGTGAATTTGTCTTATGTGGAGATGGAGATAAGAATAATGAGCTTCGTTCAAAAGCAAAATTACATGATAATGTTAAAATAATTAGTTGGATAGACGGCCCAAAAATTAAAGCTTTATCTAATATGTCTGATGCTGCTATAGCGCCTTATAAAAATAAATCAGACTTTACTATAAGTATTCCCAATAAAGTTATTGACTCTTTAATGCTGGGATTACCACTATTGAGTTCACTAGAGGGAGAAGTCGAAGCCCTAATTAAAAAATACAATATAGGTTACTTTTATAATGAGAGTATACCTTTAAGTGATTGCATCAAAAAAATGAAGTCCATGGATATATCGGAAAATCATCTATCTAAGAACGCAAAAGATCTATATTGCTCAAAATTTGAGTTTAATAAAGTCTATGACTCCTTGGCATTGCATTTAGAGAGACTAAAAATTTATGACTGATAAAAATATAGAAAAAAAACGTTATGACGATAGAGCAATAAAGCTTATAGAGGCAAATAATTTTGAAGTTCCTTTAGGACTCCATTCTTATATGATGGAACCCATTGATTCTTATAAAAAAAACCTTCTAGCAAATGTATTTAACGGTGCTAGAGTTTTAGAAATTGGTGCTGGAATGGGAGAAAACACAGAGTTTTTACTCAATCAAGGCTTCAATGTTCATGCTACAGATATTTCCTCTAAATCTGTAGAGTTCTTAAAAAAAAAATATGCTTCATATAGTTTGTTTGAAGCAGAGGTTGCCGATATGGAGTCTCTTCCATTTAATGATAATTCATTTGATGTAATCTGCAGTGCAGGAAGTTTAAGTTATGGAGATAACTCTATAGTTATGAATGAAATTTATAGGGTTTTGGTTAAAGGCGGCATATTTATAGCAATTGATTCTCTCAATAATAATCCAATTTACAAGCTAAACCGATATATACATTTTTTACTTGGAAATAGATCTAAAAGTACTTTACAGCGAATGCCGACTATTAAGCTTTTAGAAAAATATACTGTTAAATTTGATAATGTTGAGGTGGCATATTTTGGCTCACTAACATGGCTATTCCCTATCCTAAGAAAGTTTCTTAATGATGATCTTATGAAGGAAGTTTCTAGCAGTTTTGATAAAAAAATAAATATCAAAAAATCTGCCTTCAAGTTCACTATAAAAGCCATCAAATGATAGATAGGCGATGTTAGTAGTGTTTTTTAAGGTACAAAATCTCATAATATATATTTAATTATGAGATAATATACTTACATTTATTAAAATATAATTACAGAGCTGTAAAATCATGAAAAATCATTTACAAGACCTTTCTGATCCAAAAAAGTTTCATAATTCAGTATCAATTGATCATTTAAGTACTGAGCGTCTTAAGGCGATGCTGAAATCTATGATTATTATAAGAAAAACTGAACAACAATTAGCTTTAGCTAGAAAAGATGGCTTAATTGGTGGGCCTGTTCATCTTGGTGCCGGGCAAGAGGCAATCGCTGTTGGGATTTCAGAATCTCTTCAATCTTCAGATAGAGTATTTGGAGCTCATAGGTCTCATTCTCATTTATTAGCCCTAAATCCTGATTTTTATAAATTGTTTGCAGAGGTTTTAGGTAAGGTAACTGGCTTTTCTAAAGGAATGGGAGGGTCTATGCATTTGTATGATCAACCTAATGGATTCTATGGTTCAGTACCAATTGTTGCTGGAACTGTTTCTCTAGCAGTTGGTGCTGCAATGGCAGCTAGAATGCAGGGTACAAATGATATTGGTGTAGCGTATATTGGTGATGGTGCGGTTGAGGAGGGTGTCGTTCATGAATCCTTTAATCTAGCAAAAGTTCATAATGCTCCTATTTTATTTGTAATAGAGAACAATTTATTTGCCAGTCATATGCATATTTCTTTGCGCCAGCCTAGTGATATGATTTCAAGATTTGCTATTGCTAATGAAATTCCCCACAAGCTAGTGGATGGAAATGATGTTGTTGCAACATTTGATGCCGCAAAAGATCAAATCACAGAAATGAGAGAGGGAAGCGGACCAAGGTTTATCGAGCTAGTAACATATCGCCACTACGGGCATGTTGATTGGAGGGATGATGTGGATGTTGGAGTAGATAGATCACTTGACGATATTGAAAACTGGAAGGCTAGAGATCCAATTTTACGTTTATCTAGGCCTATGATTGAAAAGGGGCTTTGGACTGTAGAAGAGGAATTATCTTTTATTAAAGATCTTGATAAAGGAATATCTGAAGCTTGGGATATGGCCATGAATGATCCATATCCTGAAATAGATGCTACTTTAAATTATGTCTATGCACCATCCTCATAGGAACTAAAAAAATCATGAAAAAACATAATTACGGAACCGCGATCCTTTCAGGCTTTGAATATTTACTAGAAAACTATCCTGAAGTCTTTGTTATCGGGCAGGGATTATGGAGTCCTTGGTATGTTGGCAACTCAATGACTGATTTAGATAAAAAGTTTGGCGTTGAGAGAATAATTGATACGCCTGTTTCAGAATCAGCATGCACGGGGGCTGCTGTTGGAGCATCACTTGCAGGTATGAAGCCTATTGTTGTTCATCCTAGAATGGATTTTATGATTTACGCCATGGATTCAGTCGTTAATCAAGCAGCTAAATGGTCTCATATGCTTGGAGGCCAATCTCATCCAGGAGTAACTATTCGATCAATAATAAATCGAGGTGGGGAACAGGGAGCTCAACACTCACAGGCACTTCATGCATGGTTTGCTCATGTTCCGGGGCTACGTGTAGTCATGCCCACTACTGTTGCTGATGCTCGAGATCTTCTAATTGCATCTGTCTTATGCCCAGATCCTGTCATGTATATTGATGATCGTTGGCTATATGAGCAGGAGGATGATTTACCTCCGGTAATTGAGCTTAATCTTTCAGATCAAAGACCTCGAGTTACCCAAAGTGGAAGTGACATTACTATAGTTGGCTCTGGGCATGCATCATTGCTTTCTAGAAACGCAGCTATTATTCTTAAAAATGACAAAATTTCAGCAGAGGTTATAGATGTGAGAGTTTTGAATCCATTCCATGTAGATGAGATTATCTCATCAGTTAAAAAGACTAAGAATATACTTGTTGTTGATTCTGGAACCTTAACAGCAGGCTTTTCAGCAGAAATTATTGCTAAGGTTGTTGAAAGACTTCCCGTGGATTGCTTAAATAATAGACCGATGAGAATAGCTTTACCTGATGCTCCTGCACCAACATCAAGAGTCCTTGAAAAAGATTACTACCTTTATGCAGAAGATGTAATTAATGCAGCTAAGAAAGTATTGCAGAGGTAGTAAAATACTTTAGCCAGATAGAACTACCTATTTTCAACTATTTTATCTGATCCCGGTGGTGGGAAGGGATAAAGCTCATCCTCTCTCTTTGAAATAGCAACTATATTTTTATCAACACCAAGTTTTTGAAGTTTTTTGGTGACCCAGGTAGTTGCCATCGAGCGTGAAAAAATTGCAATTACTGTACAAAGTATTAATTGCATATCCAATAGAAATGTCTGGTTCTTTATATAAATCAATCCCAACCTACTCTTCCATGGTCGAATTAATTGATTGTAGGCCAGATCAGGGTTTTCTTTATTTTCTAATATATCTCCCTCATCTGAAAATATTATAGAAGAAAGATCAGTAATACCGGGCCTTACTGAAAGAAGTATCTTTTCGTCTATTGTATATAGTTCAGTTTCAGCTTTCACGTTTGGACGAGGACCAACAAGGCTCATATCTCCCTTAAAAACATTCCATAATTGAGTTAGCTCATCTAACTTAAATTTCCTAATAATATGACCGATCGGAGTTATTCTAGCGTCATTGGAGCTCGTTGAATCAACACCTGAACTATCTGCATTAATTATCATCGATCTTAATTTAACCATTTTAAACTGCTTTTCATCTCTACCCACTCTTTGAGCTATATAAAATGGAGATTTAAAATCTTGCACCCACACTAGAAGCATTACAGGTACTAAAACTGGAGTAGCAACCAAAAGACCAAGAAATGAAATTATAAAATCGACAAATCTTTTCAAGATTAACTCCTATAAAATTCTATAACTTTGTCACAAACATAGTTAATGTCATCATCACTAATAAAGATATTCATTGGTAACATAATGCATCTATCGAAGAATATATCTGTATTGGGACATATTTGATCAAAGCCCAAGTTGGTAAACTGATGAATTGCAGTCCCACCCCATTGTGTAAGCGTTCCCACTCCATTTTCACTTAAGTAAGATTTTAGACCATCTCTATTATCTGCCTGTAACTCATAGTTTTGATATGTATCAAAGTTATCACCTTCAGTTGTTGGACCAGCTGGCAATTGAAGTTCATCTAATATTTCCAAACGAGCTTGATAGATTTTTGCTACTTCTCTTCTTCTAGTTATAACCTTATCGTAAGACTTAAGTTTATAGCTTAAAATTGCTGCTTGTATGTTATCAAGACGAGAATTTCTTCCCCATCTTTTTACTTCTCCATCTGTATCTCTGCCATGATCATGAAGTTGATAAATTTGGTGATAAAGATCCTTATCATTTACAAGAACTCCACCTGCGTCCCCAAGACATCCCAATACTTTTGCTGGAAAAAAACTAATATCAGATGCTAGTCCAAAAGTACCTGCATGCTGACCTTTATATCTTGAACCAAGCGCCTGGGCTGCATCTTCTACTATAAATAGGCCTTTTTTAGCCGCAATAGCAGCAATAGAATCCATATCACAAATCCTACCGTTTAACTGCGTTGGCATAATGCCGACTGTATTTTCTGTAATTGCATTTTCTATTGCGGATATGCTGATTAAATTGTCATCACTTTTTATATCAACAGGTATTGGTATTCCACCAGCTACCTTAATAGCTGATGCTGTGGCCAACATAGTGTGAGAGGATATAATAATCTCATCTCCTGCATTTACCCCTATAGCCTCTAAGAAAATCTCCATCCCATCTGTTGCATTGCCTACTCCTACTGAGTAGTTTGTTCCTGCGTATTCAGCTAACTCTGATTCAAAATCAAGAACAGCTTGTTGAAGTATAAATCCACCTGTAGATGAAACATTGTCAATAATTGATAGCAAATCTTCTCTGTCATCTGACCATAATCTTGGGTATTCAAAAAAAGGTACGTTTTTTAATGTCATAATTCTTTCCTTACTTAATTAAGTAGATTAAATCTATTTTTTTAGACTATATATTTTATATGGATAAGGCTTTATTTTACACTTTTTTAAGCCACGATAAATACATTATGCATATCTATATCTATAATGATATCTTAGACATGGTCAGGGGTTATTAAATAAATTTAATGTTAGAATACTTAGGTGATAACGTTTCTAAATGATAGTTCTGAAAAACCTTTTATAATACTAAAACAAAAGTATCTCGAAGCAGTTTCAGCTAAGCAAAGATTGGTTGAAGCCATTTCAATAGCTTCATTCTCGTCAAATACAAGCGAAGTAGACACAAGATTTGTTAATTTAAAGTTTGTTGATGGCAATCAATTTATATTTTTTACAAATTATAAATCCCCTAAATCAATCCAATTTGAATCTCACAACCAAATAGCAGTATCAATGTATTGGCAAAGCACAAATACTCAAATTAGAATGAAAGCTCACATAAAAAAAACTTCTAAGGAGTTCAATAATAATTATTTTTTAAATCGGTCCAAGGAAAAAAATGCCTTGGCTATATCATCTAATCAATCTGAACCAATAGGCTCATATCAAGACGTTAAAGATCAATTTGATAAGTCTTTAAAACATGATAATTTGAGCGAATGCCCAGATTACTGGGGTGGATATTCATTTACACCTTATTATTTTGAATTTTGGGAAGGTCATGAATCTAGATTAAATAAAAGGAATGTATACGAAATAGATAATAATGATTGGAGTCACTTCATATCTCAGCCTTAATAAAATATTGCGAAATTAGTTAATTAGTATAGAATCATCACAAAATTATGATAAAAATTAAATATAAACCAGTTGAAAACAATATTTTATCAAAACCTCAGTGTTCGTAATCTTCTTTAACTATACTTTATAGGTATTACCATAGCTTCCCCAAAAAAAAATATCACTCCTATTAATGAAAAGATTAGAGCTAGCGAAGTTATGCTTATCGGGGCTGATGGAGAAAAACAGGGGTTAGTTCCTTTCACTCAGGCGATTGAGTCTGCAAGGGCATCATCTCTTGATCTGGTGCAAGTATCACCCTCTGATGCAAGTCCTATAGTTTGTAAGTTACTAGACTATGGAAAGCATATATTTGATAAGAAGAAAAGTTTATCGTCTTCAAAGGTAAAAGTTAAAAGAAATACAACGAAAGAAATCAAATTTAGACCATCAACAGATATAGGTGACTATAATAT
>Ga0075444_10000575_pt1 | contig 21828 bp, 20 predicted proteins | sample CoawatmetaG01DNA_FD_76836 | JGI IMG/M metagenome (GOLD analysis project Ga0075444, IMG submission 76836) | Marine microbial communities from the West Antarctic Peninsula - Coastal water metaG017-DNA | ecosystem: Environmental > Aquatic > Marine > Coastal | place: Atlantic Ocean: West Antarctic... | reverse complement strand
TAAGTACTTCTTGAATCCCAGAGAGCATCAATATCGATAAAGGGTAATAAATCATCGGCTTGTCGTAAATTGGCATAAGCTGTTTTGATACACCTTTAGTCAAAGGATAAAGCCGCGTGCCTGTGCCGCCAGCTAAGATGATTCCTTTCATTTCAGATTTGTTTGTTCTACTCATTAGTTTTCCAATAGTTTTTAATCCAAGGAGATGGCTGGATATGCCGATACCATTTTCCGCTATGCCCTATAATTGCCTCGGGTGGATTGGGTAGGCCATGAAACAAAATAACCCGAGCTCCCTTAGGCACTGAGGGAGCTACGAACCAAGATTTAACCCAGGATGGGCAGCATTTATACTTAAAGCTAGGGACCCATTCATCTGGCCAAAACTTTAATTTACCAAGTTTTTCAATTTCGCGTGATAAATACGCTTGCTCGTGGCGCACTTCGTTTTTTACTTGTTCAAAGTTTTTTTCAAAATAGTCCAAAATCTGTGGGTATTTTCCAGCCTCAAACCTAAATACCGAAGAGTTTCCCTCTCTCTTCTTTGAATTCTTTTTGTCATGCGCAATTAAAAAATCACCCGGTTGACTAAAGAATACATTCAATTTTCCAACAATTACAACGTCCAAGTCAAGAAAAAGTGTTGGCCCAGAAAGTCCGCCAAAGTTTTTTTTAAATATAGTGAGCTTCCTCCAGCCGCGCTCGGGTGATCCAGTAGGAAGCTCTAATTCTGGGAGTGCTTGTATCTCTACTTCAGGTCTAATGCCTGTACTATTTTCAGTGAAGCATACAAATCTGAACTTGGAATCCATATTTCGAGACACCATTGCATAGAGACGGTTTACATATTCTACTGGGAACTTATCTCCCCATTTCATACAAATAATATTCATAGCCTGATTGGGGTTAAGGACCATACAGTAAAAGAGAAGCTATTAATAGTCAAACTTAAACCAATGCTAAAGAACAAATTTTTTGTATTAGAATTAATAGCGCTGTTCATCTGTTTGTATTAATAATATTGTTTAATTATAGAGCATCATTAATTAAGGATCTATCAAGAAACACAAAAAAGGCAAAATGATTACTACTCGTTAAAACACATATGTACTAATAAGGTTGAGATTGAAGACGTTTAGACACTTATGTTTGGTTCAATTGCTCTTTAGAGTGATTGGTAGTTTTCATTACCCAAAACACTGACTATTAAAATATGTTCATTCATTGAACACTAACCTCAGTTATGATAGAATAACTCTACAAAGAGAGATTTTCATTGTACAATTTTATTGTGTGATGTAGTGCGGTAGCCTGCCCACTATTTAATTTTTTTTAATTTCTTATAGCTAATGAATAATCAAGATACGCATCTAGATCTGCTTAGTAAATTACAATCAAATCCTGAGTACACCCAAAGAGAGCTCGCCAAAGAGATGGGGATTAGCCTGGGTAAGGTAAATTACTGCATGAAAAAATTGACTGAGAAAGGATGGATAAAATTTACAAACTTTACTAATAATAAAAACAAAGCAAGCTATATTTATCTCCTTACCCCTAAAGGAATTGAACAAAAGGCAAAACTTACTTATTCATTTTTAGCAATAAAGATGAAAGAATATGAAATGTTAAAAAACGAAATTAGTAAATTAAAAAAAGCTACTGAAAAATTGTAGTAACTACAAAAATAGAATTTTTATTCTAAATAAAGTAATTTTGTACAGTTGGTTTATATAGAAATGTAGAATTGGTGAACTGACAGTATAGAAATATGAGTTTCATGTAACAAAATAATCAATTTATAAGGAGCTTCTCGAATTGCATTACTGCCAAATAAGTTTTTCTGGACCTAAACTTTTAATCACTCATCAACATGTGTGATATACAATCAAAATTCTAATAAAATGATGTTTTATGATAACAGAGGTTCAGCAGCAGATGCGTAACCTGGTTTGTCAGCATTTTAGATACGATATTTGCTGATTATTATTGCGATGATCTTGAAAGGCTATATACTCGCTACCAGTATCTATGATTTGTATGAAAGGTTGCTTAATAAATTAAAGAATAACCTTAGCCTTAATGTTCGGACTATTGTTTTTAATTATGGTAATTTGTGAGTCAAAATGTTGTTAGAAAGTTCACCTAAATGTCAGCATTATAGAGCTATAAACAATTAATTATGTTCAAGTATCTCAGTGAAGTTTTTTACCTATTAGACAATAAGCAGCATCGTAAGCTACCAATGCTTATTGTGTTTTTTTTAGGATTATCGATTCTGGATTTAGTAGGAATTGGTTTGATTGGGCCTTATGTTTCATTAGTATTAGACTCGAGCGAGATAGATGGTATATTGGGACGACTTGTCGAAGCTCTTGGGTTGCCAAGCGAAAGAGAGTCTTTGTTGATTTCTCTAGGTTTGATGCTAGTGAGTGTTTTTTTTATAAAAATGATTCTAGCAATATGGATCAACTGGAAAATTATTCACTTTAGTCAACAGCAACAGCTATATTTACGCTCTTTTCTGATGCATGCTTATCAAAGCTTGCCTTATAATGAATACCTACTTAGAAACAGTTCTGAATATGTGTTTAGTATTCTAGAGCTTTCAGGGCGAGTACAAGCCTGTACTCTTTCGCTACTGCGCATAATAAGCAATGGGTTTGTTCTGTTGATGATTATAGGTCTGTTGGCTTTCCAAAATATTCTGGCACTATCACTACTTATTGGTATGTTCGGAGTAGCAATTTTTAGTTATGATCGTATTTTTCGACAAAAGGTGCAAGTATTAGGCAAAAAAGCTAATTCTTCATTCACCTTAATGGGGCAAGGTGTTAACGAGGGTATTGAGGGTTTAAAGGAGATTCGTATTCTTGGAGGAGAAAAATATTTTTTTCAAATAGTGTTGAATGCTGCAAGAAATCTTGCTTACTATCAAACCCAAGGACAAGTAATCTCTTCTGCTCCACGATTTTTGCTTGAGTTGCTGTTGATCACATTCATTACGATTCTTGTTATTGGTTCATTATATATTGGGCATGATTTGCAAGCTTTAGTTCCCACATTGGCAATTTTTGGTGTTGCATCCTTGCGTATACTCCCAATATTAAATCAGTTTTCAACTGGCTTAGCTTCGCTCCGCTATGATAGGGATTCTGTTTCCCGGCTTTACAAAGAAATGATTAAGTTTCAAAAGACTTCCAATAATGTTTCAAATCAAGTTAATGTGTTGAAAAAACAACCTTTCCATAACCTTGTTTTGGATAGAGTTAGTTTTCGATATCCAAATACAACTTATGATTCTCTTAAACACATTTCGTTGAAAATATCTGCAGGAGAATCGATTGGTCTAATTGGCCCGACTGGTTCTGGAAAAACAACTTTAGTAGATCTTTTACTTGGCTTACTTACCCCTAATGAGGGGGAGGTAAGCTACAATGAAAGACCAATGAGCAATTCTTTGGCCTCATGGCGTTCTAATGTTGCTTATATTCCTCAACAGGTTTTTCTCATCGATAATACTCTTCGCTGTAATGTTGCTCTTGGACAAAATATTGATGAAATAGATGATTCTAAAGTTTATGAAGCATTGAAGAAAGCGAGTCTTTTAAAGTTTGTAGATCAACTTCAGCAAGGTATTAATACAGTGATTGGCGAACGAGGTATGCGTCTTTCTGGGGGTCAGCGTCAACGTGTAGCCTTAGCAAGGGCATTCTATCATGGATGCAATGTGCTAGTTATGGACGAAGCTACAAGCGCTCTTGATAATGAAACGGAAAGTGTAATTGTTGATGAAATTAAGCAATTAAAAGGAGAGAAAACTATGATTGTGATAGCGCATAGATTAACAACAGTTCAACATTGCGATCGGATCTATATTCTTAATGACGGAAAAATTATTAAATATGGCGCACCTCATGAAGTTCTAAATTATTATAATAAATGAAACTTGAATTAAAACCAAAATTAAATAATACTTCACACAGAAGTTGGTTGAATAAAGCGCTAAATGATAAGTATTTAGCTAAGATAAGAGATTTTCTTAGGTGTAATTCATGAAAATTATTCCAGTAATTCTTTCGGGTGGAGATGGAACACGTCTTTGGCCGCTTTCTCGAAAACAATATCCTAAGCAGTACCTTTCTCTAGGTGAAAAACAAAATATTTATTCCCTTTTACAAGCTACAATTCAACGGCTTATTGGGCTTGAAAATTTAGATGAGCCAATTATTATCTGTAATCATAAGCAACGATTCTTAGTTAAAGAGCAACTCCGTCAAATTGGTTTAGAAAAACCAATTATTCTTCTTGAGCCCGAAGGAAGAGGTACTGCTCCTGCAATTGGAGCAGCTGCAATCTATGTTAAAAACTCAGGAAAAGGAGATCAGAATCTACTTTTAGTGCTCTCAGCTGATCACATGATCAAAAATATTGAAGAATTTCATAGGACTATAAAAACTTCTGTAAATCTGGCAATGGAAAGAAATCTGGCTATTTTTGGTATTACTCCTACAGAACCAAATACAGGCTATGGTTATATCAAAAAATCGTTATTAATCAGTAATAATAGCAATAGTATTGATGCCTATAGAATTGAAAAATTTATAGAAAAGCCTGACTTAAAAAGTGCTACCAGCATGTTAAAAAATGATGCTTATCTATGGAATAGTGGGATATTTATGTTCAGGGTAGATGTTCTTCTTCAAGAATTGACAAACCATGCTGCAGAAATTATTTACTTTGTAGAGAAGGCAGTCAATAAAGCAACTATGAATCTTAACTTTGTGCATCTAGAGCCATCTAATTTTACTTTAAGTCCTCATGATTCAATTGATTATGCTTTATTAGAAAAAACTGATAAAGTTGTAGTTCTTCCTTTGGATGCAGGCTGGAATGATATTGGATCTTGGTCTGAACTGAAGAAAATTGGGGAAAAAGATGAAAATGGAAATGTTATTACAGGTGACGTTTATTCTTTAGAAACTATTAATAGTTTTATTTATAGTGAATCTCGTATGATTGCAACAATAGGGGTTGAAAATTTAATTATTGTTGATACTCCAGATGCAATTTTAATTGCTGATGAAAGCAAGTCGCAACAAGTTAAAGAAATAGTAGAAAAGCTTAAAAAAAATAATCGAAAGGAGCAATTTTATCATCGTAAAGTCTTTCGACCGTGGGGTTGGTATGACACCATTGAGACAGGTGAGCATTTTCAGGTAAAAAAATTACATGTTGATCCTGGTGCAAGGCTTTCTTTACAACTGCACTATAAACGGGCCGAACACTGGGTAGTGATTAAAGGAATAGCAACAGTGACTAATGGTGAAGAAATCATAACACTAACAGAAGGCCAATCGACTTATATCCCTATTTCTGTTAAGCATTCTTTGGAAAATTTAGAAAGTAAACCGCTTGAGATAATAGAAGTTCAAAGTGGCAGTTATCTAGGAGAGGATGATATAATTAGATTTGAAGATATGTATGGAAGAAAATAACTTCATATGCATTAAGTTGACTTAATTAATTGTGGAAATTAAAATAATGAAAAAAGCTTTTATAACAGGAATAACTGGGCAAGATGGTTCTTATTTAGCAGAACTATTGCTCAAAAAAGGTTATGAGGTTCATGGCCTTAAAAGAAGATCTTCATCTTTTAATACTGGCAGAATAGACCATATTTATGAAGATAGGCATATAGAGAATAGTAGGCTATTCTTACACTATGGAGATTTGACAGACTCTACTAATCTGATAAGGATACTTCAACTCGTTAAACCAGACGAAGTCTACAACCTTGGAGCTCAAAGCCATGTTGCAGTTTCATTTGAAACTCCAGAGTATACGGCTAACTCAGATGCAATAGGGGCATTAAGATTGCTCGAAGCAATTAGAATTCTAGGTTATGAAGATAAAATTAAGTTTTACCAAGCCTCTACTTCAGAATTATTTGGCGATGTAACAGGGTCTGATTTACAAAATGAAGATACACCATTTAAACCCGCATCCCCCTATGCTGCTGCAAAGCTATATTCTTATTGGATTACTAAGAATTATAGAGATGCATATAATATATTCGCAGCAAATGGAATTCTCTTTAATCACGAGTCTGAAAGAAGGGGTGAAACTTTTGTTACAAGGAAGGTTAGTATTGGAGTTTCAAAAATTAAATTGAATCTGATCGATAAGATTTATTTAGGCAATGTCAATAGTATTAGGGATTGGGGGCATGCTGAGGACTATGTGCGCGCGATGTGGATGATGATGCAACTTGATAAGCCAACGGATCTAGTTATTGCTTCGGGATTTGGGCACACTGTTAAAGAATTTGTTACTGAAGCTTTTGGCGTTTTAGGTGTCAAAATTGAGTGGCGTAAAGAAGGAGTTTTTGAAAGGGCATATGCTATAGATGGTTTAGATTTATCCTCTAGGGAGTCTGCAATGGTTGTTGATATAGATGAGGCTTTGTTTAGACCGACTGAAGTTAATTTTTTAACCGGAGATGCCAGTAAAGCTAAAGAAATTCTCTGCTGGAAGCCAGAAGTGAGTTTTCAGACCTTGGTTAAACGTATGGTTGAGTCTGACTATAAGGCTGTATTTGATAGTATAAAAAATAAATAAATTTTTAATTAATTTACTCTTAAATTAATAATCTAAAATCTAATAACTAATAACTAATAACTAATAACTAATAACTAAGGAAAAATTATGGAATGGACACTCCAAGGTGATGTTATAGACGCTTCTTACAGAAAAAAAATATCTGATTTTGTTCTAACAACAAATAGATTTACTGCGGATGTTCAGGTTAGAGAGTTTGAAACTAATTTTGCTAAATGGGCTGGTGCTGATTATGCATTATTTGTTAGTTCAGGTAGCACTGCTAATTTACTTTTGCTTGATGCAATGAAAGAAAAGTATAGCTGGAGTAATGACGCTGAAGTTCTTGTCCCAGCAGTTACTTGGACTACCAATGTCTCACCTATTATTCAGTTAGGAATGACACCCGTATTTTGTGATATTAATCTAGACGATTTATCATTTGATTATGACATGTTATCCAAGCTAATAACTAACAAAACAAAAGCTATCTTTATAACGCATTTGATTGGTCTCCCTGCAGATATAGATTTAATCAAAAGTATTTGTTTAGATAAAGATATAAAAATAATTGAAGATTGTTGTGAGGCACTAGGAGCTCACATATCAAATAGTAAAGTTGGAACTTTTGGAGACGGAGGAACATTCAGTTTCTATTGGGGGCATCATATGACGTCTATAGAGGGTGGGATGATTATTACCAGTGATAAAGATCTCTTTCACATCATGAGATTGAAAAGGTCACATGGAATGGCTAGAGAGCTTCCTGAAAATGAATGGGAAAGTGTTAGACAAAGCAATAAAGATAATGATTTCCGTTTTCTTTTCTTAACCCTGGGATATAATTTCAGAAGCTCAGAAATAAATGCTTTTATTGGAAATTTACAGCTTAAAGAGGTTGATGAAATAATTAAAAAAAGGAATAATAATTATATTAAATATTTAGAATTACTTTCAAAATATGATTTTATTAAAAAGATTTATAAAGATGGTATGTCCTCATTTAGCCTGCCACTAATATTTGATAGTGAAAAGCAAAAAAATATAGCGCAAAATTTATTAGATAAAAGTAAGATAGAGTCTAGACCATTAATTAGTGGAAATTTGCTGAGACATCCAGCATTTTCTAAATTCAAGGGTGATATAGATTATAAGAATTCAGACATGCTTCATGAGCGTGCACTTTATATCGGAAATCATCAATTTCTTTTAGAAAAAAATTTTGTAATATTAGATAATGTTTTGGCTAAAGTTAATGCTTTATCTTGACTCCCAAGAAAGCTATACTAGAAGAATTTTTTTCTGGGAGTAGTTAGTTTTAACTAATGAAATTTAAAGAATCACATTATTTGCTATTTATAACTAGTAGTATTTTTGATGAAATAAAAATTAATATGCTGGATTAAATGAGTATTGAGTTTAAAATTAAAAAATCTAGAAAAATTGATGGTGTGCAAATTATATTTCCATCAATTTCCTGTGATAATAGGGGAGATATATGGACTTCATACACAAAGTCCCATATTGAATCATTACTCCCTAAGGGATTGTTCTTTAAGCATGATAAATTTTCAGAATCAAAAAATAATGTTTTAAGAGGTATTCATGGTGATAATAAATCATGGAAATTAGTTACTTGTGTTTATGGAGAAGTTCATCAAGTAGTTGTTGATCTTCGGAAGTCCTCCCCTACATTTATGCAGTGGGAAAAGTTTGTTATTAATAAAAAATGTCAAGCTCTGATTCTAGTTCCTCCTGGTGTTGGCAATGCCTATTATGTGTCAAGCAATAAAGCTGTTTATCATTATAAGTACGCATATAATGGTGGATATTATGATGCTAGTATGCAGTTTACATTTCCATGGAATGATGCGGAATTAGATATTAGTTGGCCAACAAAAACACCTATTCTTTCCTCTAGGGATAGTTTGTAAATAAGTAAACCTGAAGAGTTATCTATCTATATATTTGTTGTGAGTAAAAAAAGAATCAATGATATAAAAATAAATATGCTAAAGGCCTCTTATGCTGCTGGTGAAGGTCATTTAGCAAGTTCGCTTTCAGTCACTGACATTCTTTTTGTTTTGTACAATAGTTCTGTGAAAATTTCACTTGATCTGATAGATTCTAATGATCGAGACTTCATCATATTGAGTAAAGGCCACGCTTCTCTTGCGCATGCTGCTATTTTAGCGGATAAGAAAATTATAACCAAAGGTCAGTTAATAAGTTTTTGTTCACATAATAGTATTTTGGGTGGACATTTGGATAGAGATAAGGTGCCTGGAGTAGAAGCTTCTACAGGATCATTAGGACATGGAATTTCTATGTCTATAGGTATTGCGATTGGAGCTAAGATTCAAAAAAAACCTAATAAAATATTTGTTTTAGTTGGTGATGGTGAGAGTAATGAAGGTACTTTTTGGGAGTCTATGTTATTAGGTGCTCAACATAACTTAGATAACTTGTATTGCATAATTGACTATAACAGATCAAATGATCGAGCAATAAAATTAGATTCTTTTGAGGACAAGCTTAGTGCCTTTGGTTGGGATGTTGAAGTTATAGATGGTCATTCTCATATTGAAATAGCTACTGCGTTAATGAAGAATTCACCTGGCAAGCCAAAAGCTATTATTGCAAATACTATAAAAGGGTTTGGAATTAAAGAAATGGAGAATAATCCAGCATGGCATCATAAGGTTCCTTCAAGTGATGAACTTATCTCAATGATTGATGAGTTATCATGAGAAAGCAATTCGTAGAAACAGTTAGTAAAATCATTGAAGATGATGAAAAAGCAGTTTTATTATTGGGGGATATTGGTGTTTATGGTTTTAGGGATGTGATTTCTAGATTCCCTGATCGAGCTTATAATATAGGTATTTTAGAGCAAAGTACAATTAGCCTTTCGGCGGGGCTGTCGTTATTTGGGCTGGTACCAATTGTACACACAATCGCGCCTTTTATTGTGGAGCGATCTTTAGAGCAAATAAAAGTAGATCTGTGTTATCAGAACCTTGGGGTAAATCTTGTTTCTATTGGTGCATCCTATGACTATGCAGGACTTGGGTGCACTCATCATTGTCCAGCGGATGTTTCAATATTGAATGAAATTCCAAATATGCAGATTGTTGTCCCAGGACACCCTAAAGAATTTGATCAGCTATTTACTCAAAATTACAATAATAAATCACCTACTTACTTTAGATTAAGTGAGTCAAGCAATAATAAGCCATATGACACAGAGTTTGGTTGTAACATTATTCTGCAAGAAAAAGGAGATGTTGTTATTCTTGCTATTGGTCCAATGCTTAGCATAGTTCTTGATGCTGCATATGAATTAGATGTTACTATTATTTATTGTACTACTATTAAGCCATTTGACTTTTTATCGATAAAGCCATTCTTAAATAAAAAAATATTAATTATAGAGCCGTATTATAGTGGCCCAATCTTATTGAATATTCTTAGGGAAAATAATAATTTGGTTGGAGATTTTACAAGTATTGGGGTACCTAATAAGTTTATAAATAAATATGGTAGTAAGGACGATATTGATCAAATGATTGGTCTTGATTCAAGATCGATAAGAAAAAAAATTATCGAGAAAATCAATGAATAAAAAAGATATTTTAATAGGACTGCTTGAAGATGATGCTAAAAAAGTTAACCAGAGTGTTTCCTTAAGTTCACTAGAAGGAACTGTTGTAACAGTTACTGGAGCAACAGGCTTGGTGGGCTTTAATATAATCTGCGCATTAGCTTATTTTAATGAACATTTTGCTAAAAACTATATTCATATCAATGCCTTATCATATAAGAAACCTACTGGAATAATGCGTGATATTTTTATAGAAAAAAAAGTGGTTTCAATTTTTGGTGATCTTGGGGATTCTAATTATATTAAAGATATTCCAGTATCTGATAGCATTATTCATAGCGCTGGTTATGCGCAACCTGGAAAATTTTTAGACGATAAAATTAAAACTATTTCCATCAATACCTCTGCCACAATCGACCTATCTAAAAGGTTAAAAAAGGGTGGTAGATTTTTATTTTTAAGTAGCTCTGAATTATATAGTGGAAGTTCTATTAATAAAAATACGGAAAGTGATATTGGAAATACAGATCCAGGACATCCTAGATCTTGTTATATCGAAGGGAAAAGAGCAGGAGAATCTATAATCAATGTATTACGAGAGAAGGGTTTGAGAGCTGTCTCTGCACGATTGGCGTTAGCATATGGTCCAGGAGTAAAGGACGGAGACAAAAGAGTGTTAAATCAGTTTATAGAACAAGGAATTTCTGGCGAAATTAATTTACTTGATAGTGGAGACGCATTAAGAACATATGGTTATATTTCAGATGTTGTAACTATGCTACTGAATATTTTAACTAACAATAATCAACCAGTATATAACGTTGGTGGAAAATCTACTATTAGCATTAAAGATCTTGCATTAAAGATTGGGGGACTAATGACTGCTTCAGTAAATATACCTGATTCTAATTCATTTATGGATGACGCACCTAAAACAGTTGGGTTAGACTTAACTCTAATCGAGAGTGAATATGGCCATAATGAATATATTGATATTGATTATGGTTTGGCTAAGACAATTGAATGGATAACTGCATACAATGAAGAAAAAGATTCAAGGGGTTCTGACAATTAGTACAACATTGACAATAATTGAAGAGTTGTTTGGATGTTTCTTAGATAATTCATGAATAATCCTTCAAACCATCTATATCTAATGCCAGTCAAGGATGATTTGACATATTTTTGGGCAAACTGTTATGGAATGTCAGCTAAAAATTATAAGGTTTTATTCTGCTTAGACATTGTACGAGAGAGTGGTATGCGTGCGCTATTCGATAAAATAGAAAATGACATTATTGAAAATGAAATATCATTGTTACTAATTGAAGTGTCAAGCTACATAATCGATCCTCATACTATCTACGATTTGAAAGAAAAATATGGACTAATGGTACTCCTATTGGCACCTGATGACGAGTTTAAGTTTGATTGGATAAGTTCTACCTATGCTACTGTTGCAGATTTAGTACTTACTTCTGATTATGTTTCGGTGAATCGTTACCGACAGTCAGGTGTTAATGCGCATTTTTTCCCACTACCCGTTTTTATACCGGCAAAACTTAATGCTTACAACATTAGTAAACAACATGATGTTTCTTTTGTTGGTAGAGTGGATCAAGGGAGAATTAGAAATAAATTTCGTGAATATATTGATTTACCTGTGCATAATTTTAACATTTCTTGGCTTGTGAATAAAGGGCGTAATGATCCTTCTTTTTTGTCGCAAGAGGAAATGTACTCAGTTTTTCGTAATTCAAGTATTAATCTAAATTTCACTGGAGTAACAGTATTCTCAAAAAATAACAATCCTTTATTTGAAAGAATTAGAGGGATGAAATTAAGACCCTTTGAAATTGCAGTTTCTGGAGGTTTTTGTATAAGTGAATACTCAATTAGCCTTGCGAAATGCTTTACTGATGGGGTAGATATAGTTTTTTGTAGTAATAAAGAAGAAATGGCTGATAAGATTAAATATTATCTTGCTCATCAAGATGAGGCAAAAAGAATAGCACTTGCTGGCTCAAAGATGATTGAGAAAAAATTTTCAAGTAAGGCTGTGGCAAGCAAACTAACTAAACTAATTCAGGAAACGCAAGAGCATAAAGGGGTGGATTTGTATGGAGAACCTCAACGAGTTCAGGTTTCCAAATTGTTTGCAGCTTGCTTTATTGAATTCAAATTGTCAAATGGGATTATTTTGTTATTTAAAGGCAGATTTTTCTCATTTTTTTATGATTATTTGGACTTAGTTAAATTTATTAGGAGACTCTCTACTAATCATGGCCTCTTTAGCACATTGCAGGTTGTTATTTTTAGCTTTTACAGATTAGGGAAATCAATACTTGCCAAGATCAAATTTCTGAATGCACTAAGCTACCTTAAAAAAGTGCTAAAGCAAAATAACTCAAAGAAGGTTGAGTAACTTGATAGCTCGCACACTCATTACTACAGCCAATGAGCGAACTTGGCCAAAGGAAAAAGATGTACCAGTGCTGTTTCTTGGTGAGTGGTGCAAACGTTATAGTAGAAAAGAAAAGTGGGGAGGGCTTAATGCAACAGTTGCCCCTTATCACTGGGATGACCGAAAAATGCTTTATGCTGACTATCAATATTTACAGGAACTTTACGAAAAGCTACTTGTTGAACTATCACACAAACTAAATCAAATTCATTCTGTTAAATACTCACTACGTTATTGGAGAATCTTAATTGGGCCTTGGTTGGGCTACTTTATCCAGATGCTATTTGATCGTTGGTCTATGCTTGGTCAGTCCATTGAAAAACTAGAGTGTACAAATTGCAGAATTATAGAAAGAGATTCACTCTCCATAACGCCAAACGATATGGAGAATTTCATTAGGTTGTTTATTGAAGATGATTGGAATGAAGCGATCTATGGACAATTATTGGAAAAGTGCTTCTCAAAATTAATAAAAATTGAAAAGATTCAGCCACAAGAGCAAAACAAAAATCAGCACTCTGTTATTAGGCAAGGATGGAAAATTCGTCTGAAGTTTCAATTAAAGAGTTTGATTAGGCGTTTCAATGAACTACTTCCAAATAAAGTTGGATATTTCTTTCTTTCTTCCTATCTACCACTAAAGACTGAATTAATCTTGCAGGTGCGTTTGGGGCAGTTTCCAAGGTTTTGGAGTACACAAAAAGTATCAGTGGTAAGACCTCATAGAGATAAACGGCAATGGCAGTTGGGTGGCAAAAATCATAGTGATGACTCATTTGAAGTTATTGCACGCCAATTTATTCCACTACATATACCGACATCTTATCTGGAAGGTTATGAGCAGCTGATGAAAACTGTAGATATGTCATCTTGGCCAAAAAAACCAAAGGTCATATTTACCAGTAACAATTATCTTGCAGATGATTTTTTCAAAGCGTGGGCGGCTGAGAAGGTTGAAAAAAATACGCCACTCATCATCGGGCAGCATGGAGGTCATTTTGGAATGACCCCTTTTTCTTTTCATGAGGAGCATCAGATAAATATTGCGACAAAATGGCTCTCTTGGGGGTGGTCTGACTCATCCAGAACTCAGGTTATGCCTATGGGCATCCTGAAGTGCTTTGGAAGATTAGTTACATATGATCCAAATGGCGGTGCTTTAATGGTTGAGATGACAATACCACGCTATAGCTACCATTTATACGCTTTACCTGTATCAAGTCAATGGCTTAATTATCTAGCTGACCAGAAGGCATTTCTACAAGCTCTTCCACAAAAATTAAGAGAGCAGGTATTATTGAGACTGTATCCTGATATCCATGGCTGGGATCAGTTTGAACGTATGCAAGACCAGATGCCGGAAGTTCGTCTTGAGTTGGGGGAGCTGGACATCCGTAAATTAATTGAAAAAAATCGACTTTTAATCACAACCTATAATGCTACCTCTTTTTTAGAGTCATTGACTTGGAATATACCTTCGATTGTCTTTTGGAATCCTGAGCATTGTGAGTTAAGGGAAGAAGTAAAACCTTATTTCGAATTGTTGCAGTCAGTTGGCATATTCCATAAAAATCCAGAGAGCGCAGCGCAGCATATGGTTGAGGTATGGGATGATGTTTCTGCTTGGTGGGAGTCAACCGAGGTTCAAAGTGCTAGAGCGCAATTTTGCCATCAGTTTGCTAGGACTCCTGATAATCCAATAGGTGATTTGCAAGCTTTTTTTCAGAGTGTTTCGAACGATTATGATTTGTCAGCTTCGGGTTAACCTTTCAGTATCGTCATGAATACTTCAATTTAACAAGTGATTGTGGCACCCAATTTAGGATTACTCTCTCAAGATTTAGAGCTTAAAATATTTATAGTTCAGCTCATTCAAAAAAATATGAATTTACAAATATTAGATTGCACTCTTCGAGATGGAGGATATTACAACTCTTGTGATTTTGGTACCGAGCTTTTTAATGATTATCAACAAATAAAGGTATAACAACATTGTTGGCAATTACACCAAGTCGTTATAAAGTGCCCTTGAATATGTGTATTCGATGATATGAAAGAGCTGTATTATGTTATTATTATCCCTCAATGTTACTCATTTTGCCTTAAAGGGAAACCACTTGTTGATTTGTGTGGTGTTTCAATTATAGTTTAGTATGAAAACCAATTTTATATATAAGTCACAAAAATTAATTGAATATGTAACTAGCATAAAGAGTATCAAAAAAGTTGATATTTATAGTATTTGTAATACAACATTAGTAATTAATCCATCTGATACCGACTTCCCAAAGAATTTTATACTCGGAACAAAACCACAATCAAATAAATTAATTTTATTTCTATTTAGGTCAATTAAATACTACTTATTTAATTTTATTCGTTGTATCCTATATGTACAAACCCTGATTTATTATAGATTATTGTATAAAAAACCTGAACTAGTAATATCAAAAAAAGATTTATTTTTAGATATATTTTTTTTAGTAGATCAAATAATTAAGGACGATGAATTTAATGATAAATATTTTATATCGCTCTATCCTGTCTTAACTAAAAAGTCTATTCGTTGTATATTTATACCACGAATGTACGGCTTAAATAATAATCCTATTAAATTACATTTCCAACTTATAAATTTTTTTAGAATTATGAATAAAAGTAATAGTTTTTTTTTATTTGAGTTCGAATTACTTTCATTTAAGGACATTATAGAGATATTTTTATATTATTTAAGTTATCCCTTTAAAACACTAAGGTTATTGATAAAGGAGAAAGATAGGGATGATGTAATTTATAACCATTCTCTAATTATGGATATTTCGAACTTTGGCCTGGATTCGTTTACTCGGTATATATTTGGCAAAAATATTGCAAAAATAAAGAATATTTCAAGAATATACTCATGGTCTGAATTTCATGCTTTAGAAAGAACATTCAATTACGCAATCCGAGAAATTGGTAAAATAAAAATATATGCATGTCAATTTTTTATAAATTACCATAATTATTTTTCTACTTATATACATAAGATTGATAATATTAACAATTGTGCTCCGCATGTTGTTTTGTTAAATGGTAAAAATGGTTTTCAAGGCGAAGAAGGTGTTGAATATCGACCCGGTGTAGCTTTAAGGTACAGTAAACTATTTTCGTATGAAAAAACTTTTACGGGAAACAAAATAGTAATTATGGGTTCTTATTCGGTTAGTACGACTAACAATTTATTAAAGTTAACCAATCAAATTAGTCCTGTGTATTTAAAAAATCACCCTGCAGTTCCATTAAGTTCTTTAAACAAGTCTCTAATTAATGGTATCAAAATATTGAATAATGATATTTATGAAATATTTTCAGATACAAAAATAGTTGTTGGAACTTTTTCAGGCGCTTTACTTGAAGCAGTTGCTTGTGGTATTAGTGTTATTATCATTAAAACTGACGGTGAATTATTAATGAATCCATTAACTGACTTTGGAAAAGGAAAAATTTGGAATATGGCTTCAAATGAAGAGGATTTGACTAAATGTTTCAATTCTTTGATTAGATTTAGAGAAGAAAATATAACTGAAATTGATTTAATTTCTAATTGGTATAGGGATAAATTTTTTATTGAACCAACTGAAATTAACATTTTAAAGGCATTTGAATTATGTTGAAAAATTTTCAAAATAAAACAATATTGGTAACAGGTCATACTGGATTCAAAGGAAGTTGGCTTTGTGCTTGGCTCACTTCACTTGGAGCTAGAGTAGTTGGTTTATCAGATAATATTTCTACCTCACCCTCAAATTTTGAAGCATCTAAAATTGCGAATCTGATTGAAGATCATAGAGTTGACATAAGAAATTCAGATGCAGTAAAAAAATTAGTAATTGAGTGCCAGCCTGACTTTGTATTTCACTTGGCTGCACAAGCTTTAGTTCGCACTTCTTATGAATCTCCATTAGACACCTTTAATATAAATGCATTAGGTACTGCAAATATATTAGATGCATTGAGAAATCTGAAAAAAAAGGTTTCAGTTGTCATGATTACAAGTGATAAGGCATATGATAATGTTGAATGGGTTTGGGGCTACAGAGAAATTGACAGATTAGGTGGTAAGGACCCATATAGCGCCTCAAAAGGTATGGCAGAATTGGTTATTCGTACTTATGTAGAGTCGTTTTTTAATAATGCAGATTCAAATATTAGAGTTGGGATCACTCGCGCTGGGAATGTTATTGGTGGCGGTGACTGGGCAACAGATAGAATTGTTCCAGATTGTATTAATGCCTGGGCTAATAATAAAAAAGTTGATATACGAAATCCTAATGCTACAAGACCATGGCAACATGTGTTAGAACCACTGAGTGGGTATCTTACTTTAGGACTAAGTTTAAATAAAGAGAATACATTTCATGGACAACCTTATAATTTTGGCCCACAAGCTGATAAAAATTATCCTGTTAGTGAGTTAATCAATGAAATGTCAAAATATTGGGGTCAAGTTAAATGGAATGATGTCTCTAAGGTTGAGAGTCATGTTCATGAGGCTGGGTTACTTAGACTTAATTGTGACAAAGCTCTGTTTGACTTAAATTGGCTTCCTACATTGCAATTTGAAGAAACTGTTCAAATGACAGTTAAGTGGTATAAAGAATTTTATGAACACAATACTGATAATATGTATGATTTCACTATGTCTCAAATTGCTGAGTACTCAAGGCTCGCAAATGATCGTGGAATAGAATGGGCTCAATAATGACAGGTGATATCAAAAATATTGACGGAATTATTCTTACTCCACTAAAGGTGATCGATGTTCATGGCGGTAATGTACTGCATGGAATGAAGAGAAGTGATCCTGGATATCTGGGTTTTGGTGAAGCCTATTTCTCAATAGTTGAGTCAGGAGCTATTAAGGCTTGGAAGAGGCATAAGCTAATGACTCTTAATTTAATAGTCTGCTCAGGAGGGGTGCGTTTTGTTATGTATGATAACCGTCAAGATTTAGCTTCAGAGAATATGTTTCAAGAAGTTATCTTATCAAATGAAAATTATTGCCGCCTTACAATACCTCCAATGGTTTGGTTTGGTTTTCAAGGCATAAGATCTGAGACAAATATGTTATTAAATATTGTTGATATTGAGCATTCTCCTGAAGAGATTGATCGACTGAATTTGAATGAAATAAATTATAATTGGGAGAGAGTTTAATGAAGGTAATTATTCTTGCAGGTGGTCTTGGAACAAGATTGTCTGAATATACTGGTATGATTCCAAAACCAATGTTAACCATAGGAGGACGCCCAATTCTCTGGCATATCATGCGAAGTTATGCACATTATGGAAATAAAGACTTTTACTTAGCACTGGGTTACAAAGCAGAATTAATTAAAGAATATTTTCTGCATTATCGTTCACTCAATGCGGATTTTACTGTTGACCTCTCATCAGGTGTTGTAGAGCCTCATCAAATTGATGATACTGACTGGCGCGTGACACTAGTTAATACTGGACTTGAGTCTATGACTGGTGGACGAGTTAAACGCCTTAAATCATTTATTGGTAATGAGCCTTTCATGCTTACTTATGGCGATGGAGTTGCTGATATTGATCTTGATGCCTTACTCAAGTTTCACAAAAGCCATGGAAAAATGGTAACTGTCTCAGCTGTTCATCCAGGTGCTCGCTTTGGTGAGCTAGATATAAAGGGCGAAAAGGTAAATTTCTTTAGAGAGAAGCCTCAAACTACTCAAGGCTGGGTTAATGGTGGGTATTTTATTTGTGAGCCAGAGATTTTTGATCTTATTGATAATGATTTAACAATTTTTGAAAAAGAGCCCCTAGAAAAAGTTTCAGAGATGGGAGAGCTAATACCTTACCTTCATGAAGGGTATTGGCAGTGTATGGATACAAAGCGTGATCGTGATCATTTAGAGGATCTTTGGCATTCTGGCGCGGCACCGTGGAGTGTCTAATTATTATAATTTATAGAGGGTTGTTATGAAGAAGCATGACTTAGTTGATGGTATGCAATCTAAATGCCAGATATGTGGTAATGAAGAATTACAATTAGTTGTTGATTTAGGGACGCAGCCATTATCGGATAAGTTACAGAATATTCATGATGAGCTTGGTGAAGAAACTTCTTACCCGTTAGTTCAAATGTGGTGTCAAAACTGTGGGTTAAACCAGCTTAATTATATATGTCCTTCACATATTATGTTTGGCGATAACTATAGTTACAAGACTGGAGTAACAAAAGAGTTAGTTGTCTATCAAGCTGCTATGGCAGCTGATCTTGTAGAGCAATTAGATTTAAATGAACATGATTTAGTTTGTGATCTTGGATCTAATGATGGCACTCTTCTGAAAGGATTTATCAATCAAGGTGTTAAGGTTATTGGAGTAGAGCCAACAGATATTGCTGACTTAGCAAATCTAGATGGAGTCAATACATTACGTATGCCATTTGGCGAAGATGCTGCTAATGCTATTGTGAGTAAAGCAGGTAAAGTAACTCTTGCAACTGCAACTAATGTATTTGCTCATGTGCAACAACTTGGAGACTTTTTAAGAGGGCTAGATATAATTTTAAAAGATGGTGGATGGTTTTGTTTTGAAAACCATTATCTAGGTGAGATTTTGAAAAGCTCTCAATACGATACTATTTATCATGAGCACTTACGCTCATTATCAGTTTCTTCTATTGTGAATCTTTTTAATCAATATAAGTTTAGTGTTGTAAAAGTGCAGCAAACATCCAGGTATGGTGGAAATATTAGAGTATTAGTTCGCAAAGGGAAATATGATTCAATTGATGACTCAATACAAGCATTCCTTCAAAGAGAGAAAGATCTTGGGTTTTTTCAACAAAAAACATACACTGAATTTAGAGAAAATACAATATCCTCTAAGATGGATTTACTAAAAATTTTGATTGAGTTAAAGAAAAAAAGAAAAAGTGTTGTTGGATATAGTTTACCAGCACGAGCAATGACACTAATCAATTATGTTGGGATTGATCATGATTTATTGCCCTATGTTGTTGAACAAAATTCTTCATTGAAGTTAAATAAATATGTTCCTGGCACTCGCATACCAGTAATTTCCAATGAATGTTTGGAAACAAACAATCCAGATTATTACCTAGTATTTGCTTGGCATTTGAAAGATGAGATTGTTGCACACCTTCGCAGTCGAGGTTTGAAAGGGGTATGTATTATCCCTTTACCAGAGGTAACTTTGATTGAGTTGTAATCATATTAGGTTTATAGGTGGTGGGCGATGGGCAACAATAGTCTTGACTGAGTTGGTTAAGGAATTTCCAAATCTAAAAGTGGATTGGGTTTGTCGAACAAATGCTAGTAAAAAAATAAAATTTATTAGAAGTTCTGCTTTATATAAGAATGTAAATCCAGTGGATGATAAAAAAATCGAAGAACTTCGTCAGCCTGATAAAATAATCATTGCCTCACATTCAAGTCAACATTGTTCTGACTTAAAAATTCATGGAAGTTGTGGCGTAGATATTTTGATTGAAAAACCATTGTTCCCAGTATTTCTTGATTTTGAAACTTTATCTGAAGTAGATTTAAATCGTATTTTTATAAATACTGAGTTTTACAATGCTTATTTTATTTCTGATTTTTTTGACGAAATAAAATTATTTGATATAAATAATATTGAAATTTTTTGGTATGATCCTCTTACAGAAAATAGAAGCTCAGAAGATAGTAAATCCTCTGAAATATACTCTTCCATTTTTATGGATCAATTACTTCATGTTATGTCAATATGTAAGTTAATGAAGTTTGATATCAATAATTTTAATGAATTAAAAATTGAAACAAATATCGTTACTCCTCATAAAGGCATAAAAATTTGCTGTAATTTTGGAAGTGTAGAAGTATCAATTTCACTCTCTAGGTTTGCTGATCAGAGAAGAAGAAAAATAGTTATAAATCATGGTGAATCATCTCTTGACTTTAGTTCAGCGCCATCTATAAAAAAAAGTGACGGGTACATAAAAGAGATTTCACCATCAGGTAGGCCCTTTCCTATTGCTCAAACACTTATTAACTTCTTGAATTATCCAGATAAATCTAATATTTATTCATTATCTTTAAAATCGTTAACTCCTGAAATTAAGTTTTGCTTTGAATGTGAAGAGACTTTTATTGATAATTTTTCAGGTCAGCTTATCTCTTTGAAAGAAAATAAGTCTTATTTAAATACATATAATGCGGACACCGATTCTAATCTTATTTATTATTTAGGAATTAAGTATTATCGTCATTTAATGAATTCAATCTCATATCCTGAAATTCATTTTTTAAAAGGCCAGTGGAGTTCAGAAGCTTTTAGATTGGTGGCATTTACAAAATAATAATTAAATAAGATATGAAAACTAGCCAACCTTTAGTATCAGTAATCATAAATTGCTATAACGGCGAAGAGTTCTTAAAAAATGCCATTGATTCAATTTATTCCCAGACATATAAGCATTGGGAAATTATATTTTGGGACAATGCATCAACTGATCAGAGCGCGAGTATTGCCCTTTCTTATGGTGAAAAGTTGCACTATTTTAAGAGTGATTTAACTCAGCCAATATTTGAAGCAAGATCCTTAGCAGTTAAAAAAGCAAAAGGTGATTTCATTGGATTTCTTGACTGCGATGACTGGTGGAGACCATATAAGTTAGAGAAACAAATTGCCCTTTTTACTGACAAAAAAATTGGTTTTGTTTATGGTCATTATTGGAAGGAGAATGAAGGTACAGGAGCAAAAAAAATTGTAAAGCAAGGTTCTTCTTCTGACAGTATATTGGATGACCTGCTAAAGCAATACACTATTGGAATGCTAACACTTGTAGTTAGGCGCTTAGCTTATGATCAATTAGATTATGGGTTTGATAAGAAATTTAATATGATAGGTGATTTTGATTTAGTTATTCGTTTAGCTTCAGAATGGAAATCAGATTATGTTGACGAGCCCATAGCGCATTGTCGTTGGCATGGAAATAATTTTTCTACCAACAATCCTCAAATGAGCAACGATGAACTAAAAAAATGGTATGAAGATATAAAAAATCATAGAGTTATATCAAGATCAAAGGAGTTATATAATATCCCAATTATCATAAATTATGTTGAAGGTATGTTTTATATGAGGG
>Ga0075444_10000573_pt1 | contig 21832 bp, 21 predicted proteins | sample CoawatmetaG01DNA_FD_76836 | JGI IMG/M metagenome (GOLD analysis project Ga0075444, IMG submission 76836) | Marine microbial communities from the West Antarctic Peninsula - Coastal water metaG017-DNA | ecosystem: Environmental > Aquatic > Marine > Coastal | place: Atlantic Ocean: West Antarctic... | reverse complement strand
GCCTTATATAGGGGATAAAGATTTTTTACTAACTTATGGAGATGGTCTTTCAGATGTTAATATCTCCGAATTGGTTAAGTATCATAATAATCATAAAAAAAATATTACCATGACTGCTGTTCAACCTGAAGGAAGGTACGGAGCCCTGAATATTGATAATGAAGATTTAATTACTTCATTTAAAGAAAAACCTAAAGGAGACGGTGCTTGGATTAATGGAGGTTTTTTTGTATGTAAACCTAAAGTTTTTGAATATATTTTAAATGATTCAACAATATTTGAAGCAGCTCCATTATCAAATTTAGCTAGTGATCACCAGTTAATGGCATTCAAACACAAAGGTTTTTGGCAAAGTATGGACACCCTAAGGGATAAAATTAAACTATGTAAATTATGGGACGAAGGAAATGCCCCATGGAAAAATTGGCAATAATTAATGATCTTAATTACAGGTGGCCTAGGATATTTAGGCTCTAGAATAGCTGAAAAGCTAATAAATTCTGGCCTTAAGGTTAGAATCGCAAGTAGCAGGGATAAACCAAATATTCCCAAACAACTCAGAGCCTCGGAGGTTGTTAAAATTGATTTAAAAGATATTCAATCTATAGATAATGCATGTATTGGCATAACTTGTATTGTTCATCTTGCTGCATTAAATTCTTCAGAATGTGAAATTAATCCTGATGAAGCAGTAATTATCAATTCTGATGGAACTTTAAAATTATTGCAGTCTGCTGTTAACAGTGGTGTTTCTAAATTTTTATATTTTTCAACATTTCATGTTTATGGCGCTAAGCTTGGTGGAATTATAAATGAAGAGCATTCAATATGCCCCTCTTCACAATATGCAATTACACATAAAACTGCAGAAAGCCATGTTAATAGTTTCAGTCACAAACTATCAACCTGTATTTTTAGATTAACAAATGCTATTGGAAGTCCGCTAACAAAAAATAGTAATTGTTGGATGTTAATTGCTAATGATCTCTGTAAGAAAATTGTAATGGATCAAGAGTTAATTGTCTATGCGAATAAAAATATAATTAGAGATTTTATTCCTATTTTAGATATCGTAGATTCTACAATATTTTTTATTAATCAAAAGAATAAATTAATTAATAGCCAAACTATCAATATTTCGAGTGGAAGGCCAGCTACTTTAGAAAACTTATGTAATTTATTATTAGACAGAGGAGAAGTGTTATTCAATAAGAATATAACAATAGACTATAAGAATTCAGATCAAAATCAAGTGACTGAAAGCTACTCTATCTCAAATAAAAAAGCAGTAGATTTTGGACTCACTTTTAGTAATAAAATATCAAATGAAATTGATTTAATGATGCATAATTACCAAAAATGGTTTACAGAATAAAAACTAAATGGGCTTTTTTATGAAAAATTATTCATTATTACCTTTTTATATTGCGCAAGTTCTAACTGTCTTGGTGTTATTTCCAGCTTTTCGAAATTTGTCATCAATTTATTTTTTAATCACTATTTTATTAATTTTTATAGTACTTTTAGAGTTTATAAAAAATCCTCATAAAGAGGGTTTTCATATGAAGATTTTCTACTTTTTTCTTGTTTACTCTATTTTTGTTATTTTTTGGTCTGGAATTTATATGCAGTCATTAGCATTCCTTCCAGGTGTTCCAAGATTATTATTAATGCTTATCATGGCATTAATATTTATTATAACTTTAAAAACAGAAAAACAGGTTACTAGCATCCTTAAAATCATTTTATTTTGTTACATTATTGCAGCTATAAGTATAATTTACCAAATTATTTTTGGTCCTATTTCATGGTTTGCCTCTCCTCATCGAAGGGCTGGTTTAGATAGATATGCCTCTATATTGGGTTCACTAACTATTTTTGGAGCAGTTGCTGGTTATCCATTGATAATTCTTTATTCGAAACTGCCTTTAATTAAGAGTATTTTTTTAAAACTTGTATTTATTTTCATAATCTTTTTAAGTGCATTTTTTAGCCTTTCAAAAGCCGCCATTGCTATGTTAGCTCTATCAATGATTGTCTTTATTACTTTTGATGGTGCTAGGTTTATAAGGCAAACGAAGCCAAGCAACTTTGTCATATATTCCCTAGTAATTGTTTTAGGTGTCTTTATTGTGGGGCAGATACCTGAAATATATAGTTACTACAACGCAATAGTAACTCAAACAATTGGACATAACTCTTTTTTGACAGATTATTCTGGTGTTATGGATTCTCCGTCTATTAATATAGATCATCTGATTAGACGCCTAACGCACTGGACATCTGGCATGATTATTGAGTATGGAAATATAGTATATTTTCTAGGTGTTGGTCTTCAAGGTGGGGCTGGAGTAATGGGCATGAATCCAGATATTGGAGTGTATGGTAGTGCGCATAACTCATTAGGCGACTTATTTTTTATGGGTGGATTACCATATTTATTAATATTTATTATTATGTATTTCTTTGTACAGCTAACTCTTTTTATGAATCGTGAAATACCACTTGCAAAAGTTTTATTTATGCTCAATATTTTATTTTTTGCTAACTTATTAGTGGCATCAGGTTCAATTTTTCAGCCAGCTATAAGTGTCTGTTTTTGGCTGTCCCTTGCTTATTCAAATATTTTAAATAAAAATAACAATAATTAACTAATTTACTTATGAATAAAGTATCCATCATTATTCCTACATATAAAAGAGTAGATCTTCTTCGCAAAATTCTTACTGAATTAATATATCAAGAACATATATTAGAAATACTTGTAGTTGATAGTGATAGTAATGATGGTACAAAAGAATTAGTCAATTCTTTCAATAATAAGTCTGATATTTTGATACAGCATTTTGATGTTGATAATAATGTCTCATTAAAACGCAATACTGGGATAAAAAAAGCTTCAGCAAATTATTTAATATTTATGGATGATGACTGTATTCCCAGAAAGAGTTTCGTAGAGGACCATATTGAATCATTAGATAGTAATGAGAACTCAGTGAATTGTGGAAATATTTTTTTTCCAGCTTCTAGAGTTAAATCATCAAACTATATTAGATATAAAAATTCCAGACATGTCAGTTATAGATACAAGGGGCTAAATGATAAAGTATTGGACTATACATCCATAGTCACAATGAATATGTCAATGAAAAAAGATGATATTATTAAAAATAATTTATTATTTAATGAAGATTTTATTGGTTATGGAATGGAAGATAATGAATTTGGGTTTCAGATTATGAATGCAGGTTTAATAATTAACACTTGCCCTGCCTCAATTGAACATATGGAGCAAAATGATCCTTTCTTATTCACAAGTAAAATTTACCACACTGCAAGAGACGGAGTTTATAGGTTTAAAATTCTAAATAAAAATGCAGCACTTAGCTTAAGATATTCGTATTATTTTGAGCGAGACTATCCATATAAAAATTTAGCTACAGCTTATTTTGTTAAATTTTTAAGACTTTTTTTTGTTGTTCCTATTGCTAAAAAAATATTAAGAATACTTTATTATTTTGATTCATATAAGGCTCTGTATTTCCCCTTCCTATATAAATATATATTTGCTTGTTATTATAATTCTGGTGTGAAAAATAGAGCCCTAGCATACAGTTCTGTTGATGAGGTATCAAAAAGTTGGTATCTAGATAAAAAATAAATTTAGGAGTAAAAATTAAGAATGAATAGTCTAGTAAGTGTAATTATTCCAACTTTTAATAGAGCTCAGAGTCTTAAAAAAGCTATTGAATCTGTATTATGTCAATCATATAAAAATTGGGAGTTAATAATTGTTGACAATTCTTCAACTGATAATACTCAGTCTATTATTAAGGAATGTAAGAATGAAAAAGTCAAAGTCATTAATGTTGATAGTAAAGGAATCATTGCTTATTCTAGAAATATTGGTATAAATAATGCAGAAGGGCGGTATATTGCTTTTCTAGATTCTGACGATTGGTGGGAAAGTCAAAAACTTGAAAAAGCAATTAATTCTTTAATTAATAATAATGTAGATATTGTCTACCATAACTGTAATTTATTGTCTTCTTCATCAAAATCTAGAACAAACTGCAGATTATTAAAGGCCAATATATTAAATGATTTGGCTGTTAATGGAAATACACTTGTAACTTCATCAGTAGTGGTATCAAAAGAGAGTCTACAAGATGTAGGAGGCTTTGACGAGAGTGTTAAGTTTTTAGGCTGGGAAGATTATCACCTATGGTTAAAATTAGCAAAAAATTCTAGTAAATTCTTTCTAATTAGTGGAGTGTTAGCCTCGTGTTGGGAGGGCGAAGATAATTTTGATAATCCAAAAAGAATATTATTAAATTTGATTGAAATTGAGAAATATTTCGTTAAAGAGCTATCAGAAAGCATTCAACTTAGTAGAGTTTGGTGGATTCCATATACAAGTGGTAAGGCCTATTTAGAAATTGGTAATAGCGTAGATGCTAAAAAATCTCTCAATATGGTCTTTTTTAATGGTGCTCCCTATATTTATAAACTAAAATCACTATATTATCGATTTTTTATTGCTATATTTATTAGGCAATAATTGCGACTTTTGAATTATTTTTTTTATTAATAAATAAATATTATGTATAAAGATAAGATTCTATTAATTACAGGTGGTACTGGTTCTTTTGGAAATGCTATTTTATCTAAACTAATTAATTCTGATTTAAGTGAAATTAGAATTTTTAGTCGGGATGAAAAAAAACAAGAAGATATGAGAATTAAGCTTAATAATAAAAAGCTTAAATTTTATATTGGAGATGTGCGAGACTTTAAGAGTATAAATTCTGCAATGAAGGGGGTAAATTATGTATTTCATGCGGCCGCATTAAAGCAAGTACCATCTTGTGAGTTTTATCCAATGGAGGCCGTAAAAACCAACATTCTTGGTGCTGAAAATGTTTTAGAGGCAGCTTATCAAAATAACGTAGAAAATGTTATTGTTCTTAGTACTGATAAGGCTGTATATCCTATAAATGCAATGGGTCTTTCTAAGTCGATGATGGAAAAACTTATGTTGGCTAAATCAAGGGAGTCAGGCCTCAAAAATACTTATTCAGCAACTCGTTATGGTAATGTCATGGGGAGTCGTGGATCAGTAATACCTCTTTTTATCTCACAAATTAAGTCTGGGAAGCCACTTACACTAACTGATCCCAATATGACACGATTTATGATGAATATTGATGAATCTGTAGATTTAGTAAACTTCGCGTTTGAGAATGCAAACTCAGGTGATATTTTTGTTCAAAAATCTCCAGCCGCAACTTTGGAGACTTTAGTGAAAGCATTGCTGCATGTATTTGATGCTAAGAACGAAATAAAAATTATTGGAACACGCCATAGTGAGAAATTATATGAAACTCTTTTAACTAGAGAAGAAGTTCAAAGAGCTGAAGATTTGGGAGACTACTTTCGGGTTCCATCTGATAATCGAGACTTAAATTATGCGCAATATTTTACAAAAGGAATAGTTAAGACTGCTGTTCTTGAAGATTATCATTCACATAATGCTGAAAGGTTGGATCTGGATGGGATGATAAAAGTATTATTAAATCTAGATGTTATTCAAAAGGAACTTAATGATGACAAACAAAATTAAAGTTGTTACAGTTGTTGGTACTAGACCTGAAATTATAAAGTTAAGTGAGGTTATTAAAGAGTTAGATAAACATACTGATCATACAATTGTTCATACAGGGCAGAATTATGATTATGAGTTAAATGAACTTTTTTTTAAACAACTTAATATTAGGAGGCCAGATTTCTTTCTTGAGGCTATCAAGGCAAGCCCAGCAGAGACTATTGGTGATATTATTGCAAAGTCAGACAAGATTTTTTCTGACCTGAGTCCAGATGCCCTTCTAATATATGGAGATACAAACAGTTGTTTGTGTGTTATTTCAGCAAAGAAAAGAAAAATTCCAATTTTTCACATGGAGGCTGGAAATAGATGCTTTGATCAGAGAGTTCCTGAAGAAGTAAATAGAAAAATTGTTGATCACTTAAGTGATATTAATTTACCTCTTTCAGAGCAAGCTAGAGATTATTTAATAGCTGAAGGTATAAGTGCAAATACAATTATTAAAACAGGCTCACCAATGATGGAAGTTTTGAACGCCAACATGAGTTTAATATTATCAAATGATATTCTTAATAAAGAAAACTTAACTCCTAAAAAGTTTATTTTAATGAGTATACACAGAGAAGAAAATGTCGATTCGCCAAAGAACTTTAATGATTTATTAGAGTCAATAGAAGAAATATCTAATCAATTTGGGATGCCTATTATTATTTCTACGCATCCAAGAACTAGAAAAAAACTCGAAGAAGTTGGCTATAAGGAACCTAGTAAATTAGTTAGATTTTCTAAGCCATTTGGTTTTCATGAGTACAATAAATTGCAAATGGAAGCATTTTGTGTCATTTCAGATAGTGGAACAATTGCCGAAGAGAGTTCAATTTTAAACATACCTGCAATAACTATTAGGCAGGCTCATGAGAGGCCTGAGGGAATGGATGAGGGTACCCTTATAATGTCGGGTCTTAATAAAGACAGAATAATTGAATCCATGAAAGTAGTGACGTCTCAATCAAGAGAAAAAAGAGATATTAAAATTGTGAATGATTACAATGTTGACAATGTTTCAAAGAAGGTTTTAAGAATAATTATTTCTTATACTGACTTTATAAATAGAACAGTTTGGAATAGAGAGATTTAAGTTTGACTACTAAGGTTTTAATTTTAGGCTCTTCAGGTTTAATTGGCCACCAGATTTATAATTATCTCGATACTTTTGCTAATTATGATTTAGTAGATATCTCTTATAGAAATAAACTTAGTAAGCAAACCATCCAAATTGATGCAATGAATGAGTATAAGTTTTTAAAGGCTATTGAGGAGATTTCACCTAACTATATTATTAATTGTATTGGTATCTTAATCGATGAGGCAGACAGATCTATTGAAAAAACGATATTTCTGAATGCATTATTACCGCATAAGTTGAGAAAGTTAGCTGATAGCATTAATGCTCGACTGATTCATATGTCTACAGATTGTGTTTTTTCAGGTCTTAAGGGTTCGTCCTATATAGAAACTGATAGAAAAGATGGAAAAGATACCTATGCAAAAACTAAGGGTCTTGGTGAAGTAATCTGTAATAACCATTTAACTTTGAGAACTTCTGTAGTTGGGCCAGAGCTTAAAGAAGATGGATCTGAGTTATTTAATTGGTTTCTGAGACAATCCAATATTATTTCAGGCTTTACAGATGTTTACTGGTCAGGAGTTAGTACTATTGAGCTGGCGAAAGCAGTTCATTGGGCTATTATTAATGATTTAACTGGTTTGTATCATATTACAAACAATAAGAAAATAAGTAAAAATGATCTTTTAAGATTATTTAGGAAGTTTACCAATAAAGATATTGATATCCAGCCTATAAGTGGCAAAAATATTGATAAAAGTTTTTTAGATACAAGGCTTCTTATTAATTATAAGATACCAAGTTATGAAAAAATGGTTTCTGATATGGTCGAATTAACAATTAATAATCAAATCTATTATAAATACAAGGTCAAAAATTTTGAAAGGAAATCCTAAAATATTAATTATTTCTGAATGTTTTTATCCTGAACAATTTAAGATTAATGATATTGCATTTAATTGGTCTAAACAAGGATACGATGTTGATGTCTTGACTTTAATTCCAACTTATCCAAGAGGCAAGGTTTATCCAGGTTATAAAAATAAGTTGTTTTCAAAAGAACATATTAATGGGGTTAATATTTTTAGAGTACATGCAGTTCTCGGCTATACAGAGAGTAAGTTTAAGAAAATTCTAAAGTATCTTAACTTTATGCTCTTAGGAGGGATTGTTGCTATTTTTATTGGGAAAAAGTATCAGCATGTATTTGGTTTTAATTTAGGAGCCCTTTCGGATATGCTTCCTGCAGTAATTATTCGAAAAGTATATAAAAGACCTTTAACTTTATGGGTTCAGGATCTTTGGCCAGATAGTGTTTATGCTTATGGATTCAAAAAAACAAAAATTTTATCTCTTGTATTAAATAAGTTTGTTAAATTTATTTATCATAATGTTGATAATATAGCAATCTCAAGTAAAGGATTTGAATCTAGTTTATTAAATTATGTTCAGACTGGTAAAAAAATTCATTATTTTCCAAATTGGGCTGATGATTTAAACAATGAGCTAGATTCTATAGTTCTTAATGATCAGAAGAAGGTGCAATTTACATTTGCAGGAAATGTAGGGAAAGTTCAGAACTTAGAAAATATAATTAATGCATATTCTTTATTACCCAAGTCTTATCTTGAAAAATCTCAACTTAATATTATAGGTGATGGTTCAAATCTAGTTTATTTGAAATCAATAACAAGTAATAACATTCCAATTGTTTTTCATGGAGGAATTCAACGAGATATTATTAGTAAATACTATAAGGCGAGTGATTTTTTAATAATTTCACTTATTAATAAGCCACTTTTCTCCTTAACAGTTCCAGCAAAATTACAAACGTATATCTTAGCTAATAAACCAATACTAGCAATTATTAATGGAGAAACAAAAGAGATAGTAAAGAATAATTGCCTTGGTTTATATTCAGATCCAGACGATACTAACGCTATTATGGACCTGTTTAAAGATTGTATTAAAATGCCAAGAAAGGAGTATAAGAATTTTTTAAATAATAATAATAGCTTATTGAATAAAGTGTTTAATAAGAAAAAAATCATAAGAGGATTAAGACATTTAGTGGCTCATCATGAAGAATAATATTACCAAAGAAAAAATTTTAGTAACTGGTGCTAATGGCTTTGTTGGCTTAAGGCTTCTGGAGCATATTAAAAATATGAATTTTGATATAAGAGTACTTTCTCGTAACCCTTCAGATCAGTATGAATCAATACAATGTGACTTTTTGAAGAATAATATCCCATCAAATTCACTTAACTCAATTGATATAGTTTTTCATTTAGCAGGCTTTGCTCATGATTTCAGAAGTAGTATTGAAGTAAATTCTATATATCAATTAATTAATGTTGATGCTACAGTCCAGTTAGCAGAACTTGCAGTTAAGAAAAACGTAAAAACCTTTATTTTTGTAAGTAGTGTTAAAGCTGGAGGAAGGCCGCATCCAAAGAAATGTATGAATGAAACTGACCAAGGAGAGTTAGATAGCAAATATGGAAAATCAAAAAGAGATGCTGAATTAAAACTTCTTAAAATAGGCAAAAAGTCTGGAATGAATGTTGTAATAGTTAGACCTTCACTTGTTTATGGAAAAGGAATGAGGGGGAATTTAAATTTAATGCTTACTGGAATTAAAAATGGGTGGTTTCCTCCTCTCCCAAAAATAAAAAACCGACGCTCAATGATTCATGTTGATGATTTAGTTGAGGCACTTATTTTCGTATCATTAAATAAAAATGCAAATGGTGAAATTTTTATTTTAACAGATGGGCAACCATATTCTTCACGAGAGATTTATGATGCAATGTGTAATAGTTTGGGAAAAGAAATTCCTAAATGGAGTTTGCCATTATGGATTTTTATTATTATGTCTAAACTAAATAAGAGAATTAGTTTTAAAATAGATAAACTTCTTGGAGATGAGTGTTATTCTTCTGAAAAGATTGAATTAATTGGCTTTAAAGCCAAAAAATCAATTAATAATCTAAATGAAAATGAAACGTTCTATTGACCTAATGCTATGTATCACTGCCCTTATTATTTTGGTAATTCCAATAATTTTAATAGCTATACTTGTTAGATTCTCATCAAAAGGACCATCTATTTACTGGTCAAGGCGAGTTGGATTAGACAATGATATTTTTTTAATGCCAAAATTTAGAACAATGACAACAAATGCGCCAACAGTGGCAACTCATTTGATGGAAGATTCTGCAGCTTTTTTAACTCCAATAGGTGGATTACTTCGTCGTTTTAGCTTAGATGAAATTCCTCAACTATATTCAATTTTAAAGGGTGAAATGAGTTTTGTAGGTCCAAGACCAGCGCTATTTAATCAATATGATTTGATATCTTTGAGAAAAGAAAAGGGTATTGATAAGTTGACTCCAGGAATAACTGGCTGGGCACAAATCAATGGAAGAGATAGTATATCAATAGCTGATAAAGTTAATTTAGATTTTGAGTATTTAACTAAGCAATCTCCACTCTTTGATTTATTAATTATAAAATCTACAATATTAAAAGTAATAGGAAAAAATGATATTTCACATTAAACACAACAATCTTAATAGGTTTTATGTTGTGAGTAAATTAACATGATTTTATTTATGGCAGTTCTCTTAAGAAGTACCACCTTAATGAGCGCTATTGAGGTTTCTTTTTTTTCTACTAGAGTTGCTGGTTTGAGCATATATACTTTACTTTATGACTAATTTAATATTTAAGCTTTCTTCACTACCAAGACTAACTAAAAGTTTAATTATTGTTATTACTGACCTATTGATAGTTATTTGTGTCATCTTGATTTCATACTTCATAAGACTCGGTTATTTTTACTGGCCTGATGATGCTAATTTTGTAGCTATTTTTGGCGCTCCTTTAATTGCAATTCCTATTTTTTTTACTTTTGGTCTTTATAGATCAGTAGTTCGATATATTGGCTTTAAGGCATTATTTAGCATTGTTCAAGCAGTTACTCTTTATGCTGTGATTTGGGGTCTTATTGACTTTATGTTCATCTCTGTTGAAGGTACACCAAGATCAGTTGTCTTAATTAATTGGATGTTAGCCATTATTTCTATAGGGGGGGTTAGGATAATTGCAAGATGGTTATTTTCATTAGATAACTCTAGCAAAAGTAATGTAATTATTTATGGAGCTGGCAAAACAGGCTTTCAACTTTCTGAGTCGTTAAAGGCTTCTAATGAATTCTATCATGTTGCATATATCGATGATAATGTTTCCTTACAAGGAACTTCTGTTAATAATATTCCTGTTAAGTCTTCTAATTCATTATCTTCATTGATTAAAAAATATAATGTTAGCCAGGTTTTTTTGGCGCTGCCTTCTATTTCAAGGTCTGAGCGTAATAAAATTTTGGAAAGCTTATCTACATTTTCCATAAGTGTTAAAACTTTACCGTCACTTTCTGATATCGCTGGAGGTAGGGTTGAGATTGAGGATTTACATCAAATTGAAATCCGAGATTTACTTGGTCGCAATCCTGTTTCACCAATTAAATCAATTCTTAAAGTTAAAAATACTAATAAAGTTGTTTTAATTACTGGTGCAGGAGGCTCAATAGGTTCAGAATTAGCTCGCCAGATACTTCAGTTAAAACCAAAAAAATTAATTCTTTTTGAGCATAGTGAGTTTGCTCTTTATCTAATTCATCAAGAATTACTCAAAAGTAGTGATTTAAAAACTATTATTGTGCCAGTCTTAGGATCAGTGATATCAAAGTCAAGACTGAATAAAATTTTTAAATATTATAATGTTCAAACTATTTATCATGCGGCGGCTTATAAACATGTCCCATTGGTAGAGTTTAATCAGTCAGAAGGCGTACTCAATAATGTGATTGGAACTCTTTTAGCTTCAGAGGCTGCTATTTCCGCAAATGTAGAAACTTTTGTCTTAATTTCAACTGATAAAGCAGTAAGACCAACAAATACAATGGGCGCATCTAAAAGATGTTCAGAGCTAGTGTTGCAAGCACTCGCTAAAAATACTCATAACACTTGTTTTACTATGGTTAGATTTGGAAATGTATTGGACTCAAGTGGCTCAGTTATTCCATTATTTAAGGAGCAAATTAAACTGGGTGGCCCAATAACTGTAACTGATAAAAATATAGTGCGTTACTTTATGACCATCTCAGAGGCTGTAGAACTAGTTATTCAGTCTGGTGCAATGGGGAAAGGTGGAGATGTATTTGTTCTTGATATGGGGAAGCCAGTCAAAATTTATGAACTAGCTAAAAAAATGATTCAATTAAGCGGTTTAAAAATTCTTGATACTAATAATCCTAATGGGGATATTGAAATCAAATTTACTGGACTAAGGCCTGGTGAAAAACTTTATGAAGAGTTATTAGTGGGTGGGAGTACTAAAAAAACTAAGAATAAGCTCATAATGCGAGCAGAAGAGTCTATGATTAATTGGTTGGTTCTTGAGCCTCTTTTAGTTCAGTTAAATGAGGCTTGTATAAGCAATAATACAAATGATATTCGTCAAATACTTATAAAGCTAGTCCCTGAATTTAAACCACAATCTGAAATTTTGGACTTCAAAGATAAGGACTAAAAAGCCTATTTACTCTAGCTAATATTAATTCCTGCTTTTTTAGCAAAGTGATTTATAGCTTTGACATATCCATCAATGCTACCACAATCAAATCGCTTACCTTTAAATTTATATGCAATTACTTTACCTTCAAGGGCCTGGGTGAGTAATGCGTCAGTTATTTGGATTTCATGGTTCTTATCTGGCTTTACTTTCTTAAGTATGCTGAAAATTTCAGGGGTAAGAATATATCGTCCAATTATTGCTAAATTGCTTGGAGCGAGGTTTTCTTCTGGTTTTTCAATCATATTATCAACACGATATATATTACTCTCAATTAACTCTCCAGTTATAATGCCATATTTATGAGTTTCACTCATTGGGATTTCTTGAATTGCAATTATTGAACATTGATATTTATCGTAAACTTTAATCATTTGAGATAAAACACTTTCATCCTTGCAGTCACATAAATCATCTGCCAGTAAAACAGCAAATGGCTCATTATTAATAAGGCTTTGTCCAGTAAGAATTGCATGTCCAAGTCCAAGCATTTCTCTTTGTCTTGTGTATACAAAAGTAGTTTGCTTGATTAGATTTTTTATATCTTTTAGATAATGCTCTTTATTTGTTCCATTTAATTGTGATTCAAGCTCAAATGAATTATCAAAATGATCTTCAATTGATCTTTTACCCCTTCCAGTGACAATTGCCATATCAGTTATACCAGCAGAAAGAGCTTCTTCAACTCCATACTGAAGCAAAGGCTTTGTGAGAATTGGCAGCATTTCTTTTGGGACAGCTTTAGTCGCTGGGAGAAAGCGCGTTCCATAACCAGCAGCTGGAAAAAGGCATTTTTTAATCAACTAACATTCCGTTTTAAGTTTAATATTAAAGAATTTTAACCATTAGTTCTCTATAAGTGTGTTAATTTTTTGTATAGAGTTAAAAATGAATTTTCAATAAATTATTTTGTTAAAAAGGCCTTCCAGGTACCATCTAATTTATAAACATTAAACCCGTCTTCTAGATTTTCAACTGCATAATTAATCCATAATCCATTTTTATTGAAAAGATTTAAGCCTCCTTTGCTATTTAAAATGAAATATCCAATCCATTTAGCATCATTATTATGATAATTCCATGTTTTACCAGTATAAGAAAGAAAGCCAATTGATTCATTATTAAGATTAAAAAGGCGATAGTCTGAAAAGTTTAGGTTGAACTTAGGATTAATTGCAGTGTTGAAATAAGGATTAATTGCAGTGTTGAAATTAGGATTAATTGCAGTGTTGAAATTAGGATTAATTGCAGTGTTGAAATTAGGATTAATTGCAGTGTTGAAATTAGGATTAATTGCAGTGTTGAAATTAGGATTAACTGCAGTGTTGAAATTAGGATTAATTGCAGCGTTGAAATTAGGATTAACTGCATTGTTGAAAGTAAGATTAATTGCAGGGTTGAAGAAATCATCAGACTTAACTGCAAAAACAGAATAAGGACTAACACAGAGTAATAAAAATAAAAGAATAAATAGTTTTTTCATATTACGATTTTATTTGAAATTGATAGAGTTTGTAATGATTTATATTATGAGAATACTACTTTAATATTCTTTCTACTAATTGTTTTTTATTAAACCTCTGTTCTTGGAAAATATAAATAGAATTTGATTGAGATTTTTTTAATCTTTAGAAGACTCTATCTCAATTAAGAGTTCTAAATGGTTAATTGCTCGCACTAAGCTAGGGTATATTAAATAACTCAACTGTGATGGAGTTGTTTAGTATGTTCTTGATTTTTCATAGTAGGAGCCTTGCAAAATCAATTTGTTTATATAAAATACCGCTATTATATAGATATTGGTTTAGAGATATTGGTTTAGAGATATTAAGCCTAATTGCATGTAAAAAATTCTTTGTGAGTTTAAAAATTATCCAAAATAAGCCATACTTAATATGAAATACGTTTTTATTGATGCAGAGTTTACCGGTGAACACGCAAAAACAACTTTGGTTTCACTCGGTCTAGTGGACTTTGATGGTAACGAACTCTATTTGACATTAAATGATTATGATTTGGACCAGGTAACTGATTGGCTTCGTGATAACGTTCTAATTAGTATTGACCAAAGTTCACGGATTTCATCAAAAGAAGCTTATAGAAAAATGTCTGTCTGGCTTGAAAAATTTAGTAATGGAGAAGATGTTTCTATAGTCTCTGCCGGCTTAGGTGCTGACTGGGTTCTAATGGCAGAGCTCTATAAATGGAGCGTACCAGGCGAAAAATATTTTCATGGGCTGCACCATTTACCAAAATTCCTTAATCATGGTAAGCATCTTGATCTAAGAAGTTTATTTTCTGTTGCAGGCTTCAATCCCGATATTGATAGATCTAAATTTGCTGGCAAAAAAGAATTTATAGGTGACCGACACAATGCAATTTATGATGCTCGCATCGTAAGAGAGTGTTTCATTAAACTATTAAATTCCCCAGAGCTACATTTTTTAAATGACTGATAGATTTAACATTAATAATATCAAAAGAGAAAAGCTATTTTCGATAGAAACAAATACTGGCTTTTCTTTTAATAAAAAAGACATCGACCGAGAAATTATTTATATAACTAGCGCCTTCACCTCAAATAAACCTATTTTAGCCGAACAAATTTTAAAGCCAAGTCCTACTTCAACACTGTATAAAATACATCTAGAAAATGGCATAATTTTAATGATACGTGGTGCTTCCATTGCAAGTACTAATTTGATATCAGCGCAGTGTGAACTTATTGAGTTGTTGTCAAGTAATATGTTTATAGAGCCCTTAAGAACAAAAGAAAGTAAGTGGGTATTTTTATCAAAAAAATATGCATGGATGGCTTATACCCATATTCCTGGGAGTATTTATGATGGTAATAATTGTGATTTAAACATCTTATTGAATTCATTCATTAATTTTGAGACTTCAATATCTTTCGCATCCAAAAAGCTACCGGATCGATATAAAAAACATATACCAACCCAAATACATCGGGTCTCAGATTGGGTCAGCTTTTATGAAAAACTTCTGGATAGCCCTCTAACGGTATTAAAAGGTATTGGAGTCGAATTAAGCGATTTATCAATTACCTTTCTTAATACTAATAGGAATTATATTCTTGAACTAGTAAAAGAGACAATAACGTTAATTAAGAGTTCAAGCCCTGTTCTTATCCATAATGATATTAATCATGCAAATATTATTGTAAAGAAAAATAATCCTATATTTCTTGATATTGAAGATATCATATTTGAAATACCAGAAATATCATTTACACATGGACTATTTAAAGTCCTACGTCACAGAATATATCAAAAACAATCTAATGAAGGAGATGCTAAAATCTTAATAGAAAAATATTTACCAAAACTCCGTGATGAAGGTCTTAACATATTTAACAAGAAAACATTTTTTCTTTATGGTAGTGCTAGAATTTTCTCGGATATTTTTACAATTTGCATGAAGGTTATTGAAGACAATAACAATGATTTAGTATATGATTTAGAAAAAAAAATACAAAACCTGATAGAACTCAATTTAATAATATGGCCAGAACATGAACTTAAGACTTAACAAAAAACAGGCATTAATTACATCAGCCAGTAAAGGAATAGGAAGAGGAATAGCACTTGCCTTAGCTAAAGAAGGCTGTGATATTATAATTACCTCCAGTAATGCTGATAATCTCGACAAAACTGCAAAAGAGATACAGGACCTTACGGGAGTGAAAGTAACCAGATACGTTATGGATGCTGAAAATGCGGATATGGTATCAAGCACCTGTAAAACTATAATTTCAAATCATCAAAGAATTGATATTCTAATAACTAATGCTCCTGGTCCAGAAACTGGACAAGCTTTGCAATTAAGTGATTTACAATTAAGCAAAGCAATTCAAATTAATTTGTTAAGCGTGATTCAGTTGTGTCGTCATTTTGTGCCAGAAATGCAAAAAAATAAATTTGGTAGAGTAATAAATATTGGCTCGACTACAGGCAGAGAGCCTGAAGCTAATATGGCACTATCTAACTTAACTAGGGCAGCTGTTATGGCTTATGCTAAAACACTATCGCTAGAAATAGCTAAAGATGGTGTTACTGTGAATACAATACTAACTGGGGGAGTGTTGTCAGAAAGAACTACTTCATTGTTGCAAGATGATGCGATGCGAGCTGGAAAAGATATGGACATCTTCCTAAAAGAAGTGGGTGAAGAAGTATTTCCGGTAGGTTACATTGCAACTACAGAGCAATTTGTGCCGCTTATAGTTTTTTTAGCTTCACCTCAATCCCAATATGTTACAGGTGTTAATCTTCCTATAGATGGTGGCCTTATGAAGGCGCTTTAGGTCTCTTCATATTTAGGAAAATGAAAGCAATATCAATGTCGAACTATTTCTTCAAATTTGAATCCATGGATATAGAAATCAAGAAGAAGTTACTGACCATGGAGTTAAATACTGATTCTCTGTTTTCAGAATTAATACGAAAAGTGCGTGATGAAGGCCTATCTGAAAAATCAATTTCCAAAATTTTTGAAATGTTTAATGATTTAAAAACGTCTTTTGAACAACAAAATGGTGAATACTCACTCAATCATTCAATACGAATAGCAGCAATATGGTGGGATTTAAGTGAAGAAAAATCCTATGAAACACTAGCACTTTGTTTAGGGCATAATCTTCGTGAAGCTGGTGGGAAGAAGTTAAAAAATATTGAGGTTAAATATCTAAATGATTATTCCCAAAAATGTTTGAAGCGACTCACAATTGATAGGAAGCGTGAAAGAAATTTTGAATATTTAGCAGAATACTACAATGACATTGAAGAAATGGGGGATGATTTAGTTCTTTTAAAGGGATGCGATAAACTGGATAATTTTTTAAGTTACCCTATATATGACCTTGATCTTTATTACTTTATGGTTGTTGATCAGTTTGTAGTGCCCCAACTTTCCAAGCGAATGCAGAGACTCTCTGAATATTTAAAAAATGTATCAGAGTATGTTAAAACTGATAATGCAAAAAACTATTATAGGTAAATACGTGGTTAAAGATATTTTCAAGTCCCAAAGATGTTTGGGAATCATTACAGCAAGATCAGGTTCAAAAGGTGTACCTAACAAAAATATTCGTGACCTCTGCGGGAAACCGTTGATTAATTATGCAGTTGAAGTTGCCCTAGGTTGCCCTTATATTGAAAGTGTAATGGTTTCAACTGATAGTAAAGAAATTGAGGCTGCTGCAATAAGAGCTGGAGCTGAGGTGCCGTTTTTAAGGCCTTCAAGTTTGGCCACAGATACAAGCCGCCAAGAAGATGCTATCTTACATACTATGGACTGGTATGAAATAAATAGAGAAAAATTCGACTTTATATGCCTTTTGCAGCCCACAGAGCCGCTGCGAACTGTAAAAACATTAAACAAGGCTTTTGAGAAATTATTTGACTCCGAAGCCGATGGAATAATGTCAGTAATTAAGACAGAGGCTAACCCAACAAATAGCAGTTTATTGCCTAATAATGGTACTTTTAAGGGTTTTATTGATAAAAAAAAATATGTCTATAATCGTCAGGAGGCGCCAAATTATTTCAGGCTTAATGGTTTAATTGCAATCTCGCGTTGGGAGTCATTTCGCAAATTTTCAACATTTGCTCATGATAAAGCGCTGACAATGATTGTTGATCCCGTCGAGGGTCTAGATATTGATAATCCTGTTGATTTTATTTTAGCTGAAACTTTATTACAAAGAAATATACTGAATACTGGTGAGATTTTTAATTACCTAAAATAGATATAAAATTATATTAAAAAAGGAACGACCAAATCTAACCCACTTTAATTAAATAGCGCTAAAGAAAGCTTTATTTAAACTGTCATAACAAAAATACATATATCGATTGTTCTTAGATTTATATTCTGAATTAACAATCAATATTTTTGTTTATAAAAATATTGGATAATATATTAAAGTCATCAGAAGGTAATTACAACGATGGTGAGAGGGATGGCAAGTGGACTTATTAGGATAAGAATAGTCAAAAAAATTTAGAAGCAAATTACAAAAAATGTTAAATTAGAAGGTAAATCGACTAGGTGAAAAAAGAAAGTTCAAAAGATAAGGCATAAAGAATATAAAATTGGTATATTAGATGAAAAGTTGATTGAATGGCTCTAATTAAATGGTGAGATGAAAGAGAAGAAAATTACAAAAATGGGAAGATTTTATTTTAACGATTACTAACTAACCAATCCACCCTCATTTGATGTATCTCTAAATTCACTCAACAGTGATAAATTTGAATTATTATGCAGATAGGGTATATCCAATATTTAAGCGATTGGAATATTGCGAAAAGAATCATCAACAGGTAAAGAAATGAAAACAATAAAAAAAAGGCACATTACAAAGTTTGAAGGCTTAGATGTTGAAATTGCGTCTCAAAATATTTTACCTTATGTGAATAAGTTTATAAATAGACTCTTAAACAAAGTCGGTATCAATGTTAGTCGTCATAGAGGAAATATTGATTATTCATCCGAATTTTTTTCGTACCATACAAATGACAAATTAAATAATTATCGTGCACAGAAAATTAAAGAGGCGCTTAGTCCTTTGAATGCCTTAAGCAAATATTTTAAAGATGATTCGATAATTTGTTTTATTGATGAGTATTTTGAGTTAATAAAAGATAGCCCAGTTAAAATTGATGGTGGGGGGCTTGGAGTGTTAAATGGTTTAAAATTATTCATCTCCGTTAAAATACTAAAGCCAACAATAATAATTGAGAGTGGTGTATGGCGTGGGTTTACTTCATATATTTTTAACCATGCATCAAGCATAGACACAAAAATATATTCATATGATATAAATCTTGATAATCTTATTTATAAAGGCTCAAAGAAAGTTAAATTTATTGAGAGTGATTGGTTTGAAGAGACTAAGAAAATAAAATTAAAAATAGATAGCACGTTGTGTTTTTTTGATGACCATGTTTCGCATGTTCAGAGAATCAATGAGGCAAGTCAACTAGGAATTAAACATATAATCTTTGATGATAATTATTCACTAGAGCAAATATATATTGATGGGTGGCCTCCAATACCAACTGTTGATATGTGTTTTGATGAAATATCTAGAGAAATCACAAATATTTCATGGATTAAAAATGGCCAAGCTTATCATGGAAAATGGAATGCCAAAGATCTTGTTAAATGCCGCAACCTAATCCAGAAAAAAATTGACTATCCTTCATTGTATAATGAGTGTGGCTATCAACCAGGCTCAAAAATGAGTTATGTAAAACTTAATTGAGTGGAGTGCATGAACATTTGTTTTGTAATTCGGGACAGTATATCAATAGCTGATAAAGTTAGTTTAGATTTTGAATATTTAAATAAGCAATCTACACTCTTTGATTTATTAATTATAAAATCTACAATATTAAAAGTAATAGGAACAAATGATATTTCACATTAATTACAAAACCTTTCATTGGTTTCAGATTGTAGGTAAATCAACATGATCATATCCTTAGTGGTTATCATAACGTGATGCTGAATTTAATACGTAAACTTTCTTTACTGCCAAGAATAACTAAAAGTTTAATTGCTGTTATTACTGACTTTTTGGTAGTTATTTGCGTCTTATTGATTTCATTCTCCATAAGGCTTTATTTAAACTGTTATAAAAAAAATACATATATCAATTGTTCTTAGATTTATATTCTGAATTAACAATCAATATTTTTTTTATAAAAATATTAGATAATACCTTTAGGTAATAATAATAATTAAAATGGTTTAACATTTTGAAATAAATATTTGAGGTTTTATGACTTTTGGTAAATCGGCATTGATACATTCTTTCTCTACTTTAACTAGTAAGATAACTGGTATTGTCAGAGATGTATTTTTAGCAGGTTTCATAGGAACTGGAGCCCTATCAGACATCTTTTTTATAGCTCTTAAGCTTCCTTTGTCCTTTAAAAGGTCAATCTCCGATGAGACCTTCAACTCTGCATATATTCCTCTATTTGGAAAGTTTGAGGATCTATCTGATAAAAAGAAACAGTATCAATTTGCTAGAAAAATTCTAATTCTTACTAGTTTAATTATTATTCCGATTATCATTGTTGCTGAAATATTTATGCCCAATGTCATAAAAACTTTTGCACCTGGGATAACTGATGAAAATGATTTTGTTGTTTTAGTAAAAATTTCTAGAATAATTTTCCCTTACTTATTTATTATCGTAGTAAGTTCAGTTTTTGTTGGTACTCTAAACGCTAAGTATAAATTTGCTTTAGGGGCAGGACTGCCTATTATTCTTAATTTTGCGATTATCCTATCTATCTTATTTTCTACCATCTCTGGCGTAACAAATATTGCTTTTTTATCTTGGAGTGTGATAGTAGGTGGACTTATTCAATTACTGTTTTTATTCCTTTCAGTTGATAAAACCTTTTGGAAAGTTTTTTTCTCTTTAAAGAGAAACTACTTTAGTGCTAAAGAATTTTTTAAGCTTATATGGCCAACTTTTCTTTCATCGACATTTTTACAATTAAATATGGTTTTAGCATTTGTAATACTTGCATCTTATGAAACGGGTACAGTTTCTTATCTGTATTATGCTGAAAGGATATATTTGTTACCCTTGTCTTTGATAGCAATTGCAATTAGTACAGTCCTAATACCAAATCTCTCGAGAGCACTTAGGTCAAGCAATAAAGCCCTAGCGCTTAATACGCAATCTCAAGCTACTCGATATTGTATATTAACAGTTTTGCCTATAACTTTCTGTTTGATAGTTCTTTCTACTGAAATTGTTCAAGTTTTATTTCAAAGGGGTGAATTTACTTATGAGTCTTCTTTAAAAACTAGTCTAGCTTTACAGCTTTTTTTAATTGGACTACCTTTTGCGACGTTATCAAAAATTCTTACACCCTATTTTTTTGCCATTGAGAAACCTAAAATTCCTTTGAAAGTTTCTTTTTATACAGTTACTATTAATATAATTCTTATAGTAACTCTATTTCAATACTTGGGTTATATCGCTATCCCTATCGGTTTTTCATTGTCAACTTTTTTAAATCTTGTTCTAATTTTGATAGAACATAAAAAACAAAACTTTTTCTTTATTGAAGCCGAAATAGGCAAATATATTTTTAAATATCTAGTTCTTGCTATCATTCTTGCAACAATTTTATTGACTATAAATTTTTTTCAAGTTACTAGTAATATTTTATTTTTAGACTTATTCCTAAAAATCTTTTTAGTTGCAATTATTTGGGGCTGCTCAATTTATTTTTTTGATAAGGAAGTATTGAGTTTTAAGAGTGAATGAACTATATGAATGAAAATAATATAAATTTTGAAAAAGGTTTGTAGTCAAATGCTTAAATGGAAAAAGTTTACTGGAGACATGAATCAATGGGATTCTTTGGTCAATCAATTTGATGGTAATTATAGACAATGCTTTTCTTGGGGTG
>Ga0075444_10000571_pt1 | contig 21916 bp, 17 predicted proteins | sample CoawatmetaG01DNA_FD_76836 | JGI IMG/M metagenome (GOLD analysis project Ga0075444, IMG submission 76836) | Marine microbial communities from the West Antarctic Peninsula - Coastal water metaG017-DNA | ecosystem: Environmental > Aquatic > Marine > Coastal | place: Atlantic Ocean: West Antarctic... | reverse complement strand
TAGAAAGTTGGAATTCTGATGGACTAAGAAGTTTAATAAAGACCATGGCACATGTACCAAATATGATTGAAAAAACTTTGCGTTATCCTGGTTGTGTGGAGTATTTGAAAGTATTGCGTGCTAGTGGATTTTTCTCTTATGAAGAGGTAGAAATAAACGGAACTATGATACGTCCAGTTGATATGACAGCCAAATTATTATTTCCGAAATGGGAAATGAAAAAAGGTGATAAAGATTTTACTGTGATGCGCATCATCATCAAAGGAAAAGAAAATGGAAAGGAAGTGAGTTACCAATATAACTTGTTAGATCGCTTTGATAATGACACAATTTCTATGGCAAGAACAACAGGATTTACGTGTACAGCAGTTGCCAACCTTGTGGTAAATGGAGAATATGAAAGAGTAGGGATTTCACCACCAGAATACTTAGGAGGACACTTTAAATTTGTAAAAAATTATTTAGAACAAAGAGGTGTTAAATATAAAGTAATTAAGAAATAATGGGAGTTTCCTTAATCGTTGCGGTGGCTCAAAATGGAGTGATTGGAAAAGATAATGACCTAATCTGGCATTTACCAAAAGACATGCGTTTTTTCAAAGAAACTACTTTAGGTCATCATGTAATAATGGGGCGAAAAAACTTTGAATCTATTCCGCATAAATATCGTCCACTTCGTGATAGAACTAATATTGTAATAACACGCCAATCAGGATATAAAGCAGAAGGATCTATTGTAGCAAATTCAGTTGAAGCTGCCTTGGATATTGCCAAAAAAAATGGAGATAATGAGCCTTTTATAATTGGAGGGGGACAAATCTACAAACTAGCCCTTGAAGCAAACTTAGTAGATAAAATATACCTAACTAAAATTAATCATCTTTTTGATGGAGATACATTTTTTCCTGAATTAGGAAGTGAATGGAAAGAAATTGAAAGGTTAGATTGTCAATCAGATGAAAAACATGCTTATGATTACAGCTTTCTGACTTTTGAGAAAATTAACTACATTTAACAAAATATATATTTGATGAAAAAGACTTTTCTAGCCATATGCTCAATTGCCGTCTTACTTTATGCTTGTAAGGATGAGGATGTAATTAATAATCCTGATTTAGCAAGTACACAAGCAACACAAGACCACCTTTTTGCTGAGCAAACATTTAATGATGTCAGTAGAATTGTAAAAGAAGGGTTTTTAGAAAGTGGAGCTAGTAAATCATGTGCTTCATACAATTTAATAAACAATAATTCCCTAGATATAGATACACTTATTATAAATTTTGGAACAACTAATTGCTTACAGAATGGAAAACTTAGAAAAGGAAAGGTGGTTATTACTTACAGCGGGGGATATCATGACTCCTTAGCTATAATAACCACTACTTTTGACAATTACCACATAAATAATAATTTAGTTCAAGGAGAAATAGTAGTAATTAATCAAGGAAAAAATAATAATGGGAATATGCACTTTACTACTTCAGTAAATAATGCCAGTATCATTACCAATAATGGAATAATAAATTGGTCTACAAACAGAAGAAGAGAATGGGTAAGTGGTATAGCAACTTATGGAGATTTATCTGATGACAAATACAACATTACAGGAACAGCAAATGGAATAGGAGTAAATAACAATAGTTTTAGTGTGGAAATTACAGACACTTTGAAGATTGACTTAGGCTGTTTACCATCTTGCGTTATAAACAAGGGTAATGCAAAAATATCCCCAAATGGATATACTGATAGGATTATAAATTATGGTGATTCATTATGTGATTGTAATTTTGACATTACAATAAATGAAAAAAACTATCCGTTATTATTAAACTAAGCTACTTTTAGTTTAGTGAATGAATGTTGCTTAAGCTGGTCATTAACATAAGTAGTGGTGATCTTTAGTTCTTTCTTTCCATCATCTGAAGGAAACTCAAACATTGCATCTAGCATAATTGTTTCACAAATTGAACGCAAACCTCTAGCTCCTAGCTTAAATTCCATTGCTTTATCCACAATAATATCAATTGCCTTTTTATCAAAAGTTAATCTAATTCCATCCATATCAAATAATTTTTGATATTGTTTGGTTAATGCATTTTTAGGCTCAGTTAAAATTAGTTTCAAAGCTGATCTGTCCAAGGGATTAAGATGTGTAACTACAGGCATTCTACCAATTAATTCAGGTATTAATCCAAAAGATTTTAAATCCTGAGGAGCTATATACTGCAGTAAATTTTCTTTATCTATTGCACCTTCACTTGCTGACTTAAATCCTATAGAACGCGTATTCATTCTACTTGAAATATGTTGTTCGATACCATCAAAAGCACCTCCACTAATGAATAGAATATCTTTAGTATCTAAAGCAATCATTTTTTGGTCAGGATGCTTACGACCTCCTTGTGGTGGCACATTTACTATTGTACCTTCCAATAGTTTTAGCATTGCTTGTTGTACCCCCTCCCCACTTACATCTCGGGTAATAGATGGATTATCACTTTTACGAGCAACTTTATCAATTTCATCAATAAAAACAATTCCTCTTTTTGCCTTTTCAACGTCATAATCAGCAGCCTGGAGTAGTCTTGTTAAAATACTTTCTACATCCTCACCAACATAACCCGCTTCTGTAAGTACAGTTGCATCAGCAATACAAAATGGTACTTTTAATAATTTTGCAATAGAACGAGCAATTAAAGTTTTACCTGTACCTGTACGCCCAACCATAATGATATTTGATTTCTCAATTTCAATATCTTGTTCACTAGTATCAGGCTGTAAAATTCGTTTATAATGATTATAAACAGCAACTGACATTACCTTTTTAGCATCACCTTGCCCTATTACAAAATCATCCAGATGTGCTTTTATTTCCTTTGGTTTTAAAAGAGTAAAGTCAGTGGATATGAAAACTGAATCAGTTGTATCTTCTTTTACAATTTCATGCGCCTGTTCAATACACAAATCACAAATATGAGCAGAAGTACCCGCAATTAAAATATTTGTATCTTGCTTATCTTTACCACAAAAGGAGCATAATACTTTATCGTTTTCTAACATTATTTTTTTCTTTCGAGCACCTCATCAATCATACCGTATGACTTAGCCTCTTCAGCTGTCATCCAGTAGTCTCTATCACTATCTTTCCATACTTTATCAAAATCTTGCCCTGAGTGGTCAGCAATAATCTCATACAACTCATTCTTTAATTTTTTAATTTCGTTAGCCGTAATTTCAATATCAGAAGCTTGCCCTTGAGCACCTCCTAAAGGCTGGTGTATCATAACCCTCGAATGCTTCAGTGCGGTTCTTTTCCCAGCCGCACCAGCACATAATAGTACAGCTCCCATTGAAGCAGCCATACCTGTACAAATCGTAGAAACGTCAGGATTAATATACTGAATAGTATCATAAATTCCAAGCCCAGCATATACGCCACCACCTGGTGAATTTAAATAAATTAAGATATCCTTTTTAGCATCTACTGATTCTAAAAATAATAATTGAGCTTGAATAACATTTGCAACATAGTCGTTGATAGGAACGCCAAGAAAAATAATTCTATCCATCATCAAACGAGAAAAAACATCCATACTAGCAACATTCATTTGTCTCTCTTCTATAATAGTTGGAGATATATAGTTTCCATGAATTGAATTAAACTCATGAAGATGTAAGCTACTTATACCCTTGTGTTTTGTTGCGTATTTTTCAAATTCTTTTCCGTAATCCATGATTATAGTTTTTATATTATTTTACTGATGCTAATTTAACAAATTCATCATAAGTAACATTCTTTTCAGTTAATTTGAAATTTTCTTTATAAACAACTAAAGTTCTTTCATCAAAAATCTGATCATATATTTTTTTTCTTTCTTCTTCGTTTTTAAGAATATTTGTTGCAATATCAGTCAATTGAGCATCATCACCTTCAGGCTGACCATATTGTTTCATTTGTGAACTAATTAACTTTTTAGCTTGATTCAAAACATCATCCTGAGTAACTTTAACCTCATAATTTTCTAAAATTTTGTTTTCAATTAATTGCCATTGTAAGCTTTTGGCATACATATCGTATTCAGTTGCTAGCATTTCCATGGTAATAGGTTGTTCAGAAGTTTGAACCAGCCATCTTTTTAAGAAATCATCTGGCATTTGTAATTTTAATTTTTCAATAAAATAAGTTACAATATCATTCTTAAGCATTCTATCACTTTCTCCAACAAACTGCCCTTCTGCTTCCGCTTGAACTTTAGCTTTAAATTCTTTTACATCTTTCACTGTTCCTTCACCATAAACTTTGTCAAATAATTCAGTATTTAATTCAGCTGGAGCTAGTTGATTGATATTTTTTACTGTAAACTGAAATTCTTCTGAAGTCAAATTATGTATTGCATCATGAGAAACATTTAACATCGAACATAAATCAGAATGATTTGTAAAAGCTTTCATTACATTTACTTTAAGTACATCGTCCTTTTTAACTCCAATAAACTGTTTTTTAATTTTCTCATCAGCAATGTATTCCATCGCAACAGTTGCTTCATTTGAAATTCCATTAGCCATTACATCTCCATCAACATCTAATTGTGATATTTCGCAGAAAATTAAATCCCCTTTAACAGAAACGTCGGGGTTACTCATTTTACCATATCGCTTTGCAATATCAGTACAATATCCTTCTACTAACTTAGTATCGGCTTTAATTTTATAGTAGTTTAACTTATCCTTAGCTGTAATTTTTACATCAAAATCCGGCGCTAAACCTACCTCATATTGAAAAGTAAAATCTTCAGTAATTTCCCAATCAATAGGAGTTTCATCAATTGGCATAGGAGACCCTAAAACCCTTACTTTCTCAGCAGAAATATGTTTATATAATTCATCTTGAAGTAATTTATTCACCTCTTCAACAATAACAGAAGTTCTATATTTTTTATTAATGATTGCCATAGGAGTTTTTCCTTTTCTAAAACCTGGAACATCAGCCGTTTTACGGTAATCTTTTAATACTTTGTCAACTTTTTCAGTATAATCTGATGCAGAAACATCAACAGTAATAGTTGCCATCAAATCTTTTGCTTTGCTTTGTGTAATTTTCATCTTCTATTTATTTTTTAAAAAGGGCTGCAAAAATACACTTATTTATCTGATTATGAAATAAGGGTACCCATAAAAACAAAGAAGCTATTTGATATTTGAGAAAAATAAAAATGCTATTAAAAAGTTTAAAATATTGGCAAGGCATACTATTCTTATTTCGATAAAATGGTATGGAAATAAAAAACGGAAGAAAATCTCTCGATAATCTTCCGTTATGTACGGGTGGAGAGACTCGAACTCTCACACCTTGCGGCACTAGATCCTAAATCTAGCGCGTCTACCAATTCCGCCACACCCGCATTTAAAGGAGGGCAAAGATATTATTTTTTAACATTCACACACAAAAGGAGCTTTAAAGATTTTTTAGAGCTTTTTTTTATTTAATTTTGTAATTCTAATTTAAAATATATAAGATGAGTTTATCAGTAAAAGGAAAGTTAAGCAGAAAGTTAAGTATAGAAAGCGGAACATCAAAAGCAGGAAAAGAATGGAAAAAACAATCTTTTCTTATTGACACTGGCGCACAATATAATCCTGAAGTTTGTTTTCAGTTATTTGGAGAAGATAAAATTGAAATGCTAAACCATCACAACGAAGGAGATCAAGTTGACGTTTCTTTCAACTTATCTTCAAGGGAATATAATGGAAAATATTTTCATAACATCGATGCATGGAGGATTGAAAGCCAAGGAGCTGGAAGTCCAGAAATAGATGCAGCACCTGCATTTAACGCACCTGCATCAGAAGATGATGATTTACCATTCTAGGAAATCATCTACTAATCAGAACAATTTTTAATACCACATATAAAAATTAGATAATAATAATTACTAAAAAATGAAAAAAGCACTCTCAATTAAGAGTGCTTTTTTATTAAAATTTTATTTCTTAAGTGAAGTAGGGCTTGTCATATCAGTAGTAATATAAGCTTTAGGATTAATTTTTTCAATCATTTTTAAAACAGATTTTAGTTTTCTCCTAGATATTACACACCAATAAATCTTTACAGGACCATCCTTACCCACTCCATCAATAACTGTAACTCCATGGCCGTTTTCTCTAAGTGCTTCAGCTACTGAGGGTGAGTTAGCTGGAGAAAAAACTCTTACTACAATATTACCTACACCAACAATACGCTCAATGTAAGAGCCTAAAATAGTTCCAGCAGCAAAACCAGCAGCATAAGCAGCAATAAGTATAGGATCATCAATATCCTTTATAACTTGTGAAATGGCTATTATCCAAATAGCAGATTCTACTAAACCAATCAGTGCTGCATAAATTGGTTTATTCTTTGCAACCAATAAAGATCTCATTGTACCTAGACTCTGGTCAGCCAGCCTAAGAGAGAAAATTATAAGTGCCGAAAATATCAATTCCATTCTTTATATTTTAATTTTTAACATCAAATGCATCTCGCAAACCATTTCCTAATAACATAAAAGCTAGTACCAAGCTCATAATTGCCAATCCAGGAATAATAGCCAAATACGCTTTATCCATAATAATATAGCTATAATGATCTTTTATCATCCCACCCCAGCTTGGAATAGGTGGTTGCGCACCAATTCCTAAAAAGGAAAGTCCTGCTTCTATCAAAATTGCAGCAGCAAAGTTAGCTGCTGAAATCACAATAACCGGTCCAATTACATTAGGTAATATGTGTTTAAAAATTATTCTAAATGGTTTATATGCCAATGCCTTTCCCGCCTCTACATACTCTAATTCTCTAACAGATAATACTTGACCTCTAACAATACGAGCAACCTCAACCCACATAGTTAACCCAATTGCAATAAATACTTGCCAGAAACCTTTTCCTAGTGCTAAAGTAATGGCAATTACCATTAGTAAGGTTGGTATGGACCAAATTACATTAACAAACCACATAATTATACCATCAGTTTTTCCTCTAAAATAACCTGCAAGTAATCCTAAAGTTATTCCAATAAACAAAGAAATAAATACGGCAATAAAACCAACTGATAAAGAAATACGAATTCCATAAAGCATTCGACTCAATAGATCTCTGCCGTATTTATCTGTCCCAAAATAAAAGGTTTGATTATTTATCTTGTAATTCCCTGTATAGGTTTGCTTAAATTCAGATTGATAAGGAAAATAAGTAACTCCATTGTGAATAACAGTATATTTATCAATTGGAATACTGATTACAGAAGAAGGCTTTCCAAAAAATAGACCCTCCATAAAAGAAACTTGCTTTATATCTTTTTTAGGAATATCTAAAAACAGGATTTTGGTGAGTGGTTTATGAGTGGCTAATTCAATATGCATTTTATTTGCCATTGGACTGCAATCAGGACTCAAAACAACTGCAAAAATTCCCAACAACACACATAAAAAAATGAAAACTAAAGCCGAAAATGATAATTTATCTTTTCTAAATTTTTTCCAGGCCAACATATTTAAAGAATTTGCTTTCATCTATTTCTTGTGTATTATTCCTTTCCATTCAAAGGATTTTGTAAATGATAAAATGACAATTAAAACGATATAAAAAGCATAGAATAATTCAAAGGGTAATATCCATTTAAGTAAATCCTTACGTTTAAAAAATGAAAGTACTTGATGTAACATTAAAAAATCAACCATAAATTTTAACGCATAAAAGAATAGGAATAACTGAAAATAAACATCTAAATAAAGATAACCCACAAATAAAAAAACTAATGAAAGATTAGTAAATAACACCAAAAATGAAGCATATAAACTTGCAAAATCCTTGTACCCACTAGTCTTTGCTGTCCATCTTTTTCTTTGATTAATAAAACCTTTAGTAGATTGTACGGCACTGGTCAGTACAATAGCCTTTTCATCTTTTGCAAATACTATAGCATGCTTGTATTTTTCTTTTATACTATGCAAAAGGAAAACATCATCACCACTTGCTGCATCATCATTTTCAAAATTATTCAACTCCAAAAAATCAGCTTTACGATAGGCCATATTAGCTCCATTACAAAAAATTGCATTTTCAACTCCAATAGCTCCAGCTCCACTGCCAATTAAGGAGATAAATTCTAAAGTTTGTAATCCTAAGAAAATACCTTTTTGTTTATGATACGAAACAGGACCAGAAACCAACTTTATATTTTTATTACTAAAGTAAGCTACCATAGTACGTAACCACAGGGGTGAAAAACTACAATCAGCATCTGAAGCTAAAATAATATCTCCTTTAGCCTTTTTCATAGCGAGAACAATAGCACTTTTTTTACCAAACATACCATCTGGCATATTTAAAACTCTCAAGTTTTCAAATTCTGAATTTTCTAATAGTTCTAAAGTAGAATCAGTTGAATGATCGTTAACAAGAATAAATTCTAACTTACCACTAGGGTAGTCTTGTCTTTTAAGTTCAGAAAGTAAACGAAGAACCTGTTCTTGTTCATTTCGCAGTGCAATAATAACAGAAACTATAGGCGTGTAATTACTAGTACCACTAGATTTGTTTTTTGTCCAGCCAAACCAATACTTTAGAATAAGTAACAAATACAGAAATAAAATAAACAGTATTATTATTTGCATTATTTTCTAAAGAATTTAAGAGTGAAAATAAAAACAATACCAATAAGAGAAGGAATTAATAAGTTAATTACCCAAAGCACAAATGTAGCCGACAAAATACCGACTGTATTGTTTGAAACTAATCCAAAAAGAAATAGAGCAACAGAACCTCTAACGCCAATTTCAGTAATTGAAATAGTAGGAATTACTGAAACAATAAATAACATAGATGTGATAAGAATAATAGCATCAGTATATAGTATTTGTACTTCAAATAATTGTAAAAGGATAAAAAACTGAGTAGTAAATACAACATATCTTAATACAGAATACGCTAGAACTTTAAATAGTTCTTCAAAAGAGTAAAAAGAAAATACTGCATTATATTTTTCAAATTTCTTTAAAAATGAAATATTAGTTAACACATTTGTAAGAACAGAAACATTCAGAAATAATAAAACTAAGATGACATTCAATAAAAAAATAATAAAAGCTAAAAAAGGGTAAGAAAAACTCATTTTATCGAAAAATAGAGAGAAATCTGATAAGTAATCAGGTAGGAACAACAACCCAATAGAACCAAAAACAATGGTTGTTAATAGTTGTGCCATAGAACCAATTACCGTAATAAGTACAGCTTGGATTCTATCTGCTTTCTCTAAGCAGAAAACTCTTCCACCATATTCACCAATCCTATTAGGAGTAAAAGCAGAAACTGTAATTCCTGAAAAGATTGCCCTAAGTGAACGTATAACTGACACATTCTCAATTTTAGCAATTAAGAAACGCCATTTTAAAGCTTCTAAAAACCAATTTAACAACATCATAAAAGAAACTACAATAACAATAATGTAATTATCTTTTAGCTTAATAATAATATCACCTACACTATATTTTTCATCGCCACTTTTAACATTAAGTTGCTGATACAAAAAGAAAAGGGCCAAAGCCACAATTCCAATTTTTATTATAAAGCCAATTGTTTTTCTGGTTAGCATTGCTTAGTTTTGTTGTACAATTTTAAATACAAAGATAACAATTGCAAACTGATAAAATAATATTAGGAATAGATCCTGGAACAACAATCATGGGATATGGATTAATTCATATTAAAGGAAAAAAAATGGAACTTATCCAAATGGGTGTACTGCATTTATCAAAATTAGGTTCACACGAACTAAAATTAAAAAGAATATTTGAACGCACCCTCCAATTAGTTGATGAATATAAACCTGACGAGTTTGCAGTTGAAGCACCCTTCTTTGGCAAGAATGTTCAATCAATGCTAAAACTAGGTAGAGCTCAGGGAGTTGCAATGTCAGCAGCACTTTACCGGGATGTCCCCATTTTTGAATATGCTCCTAAGAAAATAAAAATGGCAATAACTGGTAGAGGAACAGCTAGCAAAGAACAAGTTGCAGCCATGCTACAGTCTTTACTAAACATTAAAGAAATGCCAAAACACTTAGACGCAACAGACGGTTTGGCCGCAGCCGTTTGTCATTATTTTCAAAGAAATCCCACTAAGGGAGGTAAAAGTTATACGGGCTGGGATGCTTTTTTAAAAGACAACCCGGATAAACAAAAAAAATAGTTATTGTAATGCCTTAATAATCTTTTTAGCAACTAAATCCATTTCCTTTTCAGAGAAGATTAATTTAGGACGTTCAAAATTAATATCTGAAACATTACTCAAAGGTACTAAATGAATATGTGCATGAGGAACTTCAAGGCCAATAACTGCAACTCCAATGCGCTTACAGGTAATCGCCTTATCCATTGCTTTCGCAACCTGCTGTGCAAACTTCCAAAATTCCAGATATTCATCAGAAGTAATATCGAACAAATAATCTATTTCCAGTTTTGGAATAACTAAGACATGTCCTTTTGCTATAGGAAAAACATCTAAAAAAGCTAAAAAATTTTCATTTTCTGCAACAATAAATGAAGGAATTTCACCACTTATTATTTTAGAAAATATACTAGCCACTAAAGTGTTGTAATTTCAATAATTTTGAAATGTATGATACCGTTCGGAACCTCAATATCAGCAATTTCACCTACAGCCTTACCTAGTAAACCTCTCCCTATAGGTGATGTAACCGAAATTTTCTTAGCAGATAAATCCGCTTCAGCTTCCGACACAATAGCATAGGTCATTTCCATATCATTAGCGATGTTTTTAATGGTAACTTTGGTTAATAGATGTACCGTTGAAGTATCCATATCCTCATGGTCTAGAACTCGCGCACTAGCTACGTCATTTTCTAATTTTGCAATTCTCGCTTCCAACAAACCCTGCGCTTCTTTTGCAGCATCATACTCTGCATTTTCAGACAAATCACCTTTATCTCTTGCTTCGGCAATCTGATTAATTATTCTAGGCCGCTCTACCGACTTTAAACTCTGTAATTCAGTTTTTAAGTTATCGTATCCTTCTTGTGACAAATATATTGTACTCATAATTCTTGTGCTTATAAACGCACAAAAAGGAAGTCACCTTCCTTTCTGAACATTATATGTTATGTTTTTATTTTATAAATCAATCCTTGCTCCAATAGTGTGCGAACCTTGGAAAGGATCAGTGTGACGGTAAGAATAATCTAAACCAAAAGTATTAGTATTTCCCATTGGTAATTCAATTGTAAAACCAGCTGAAGGGCCTCTTAGTGCAGTTGTTCTTGATGATGGAGTTCTAATGCCATCTTCATAAGTATAACCTAAACGTACCATAAACATTTCTCTATAAGAATATTCCCCTCCAAGTCTATATTGATCCTTTTGAAAAGAGTTAGAAGTAAATGTGCCAGCTCCAGTTAATCTATGTCTTAACACATTAATATCATACGATACACCTATATTTAACAATGCCGGTAATTCTAATTCAGAAGATCTTTGTTCTACAGTCATTTTATAATCATCCTCGTCGCCAGCAAAACCTCTAAATGAAAGACCATCACCAGTAAATGACATTCTCGGTCCTACATTTTTTAATGAAATACCAAATTTCAAATTATCTTTTTCTCCTGTAACATATTGAATACCCGCATCCAAAGCAATACCATTAGCCCCAACATTAGAAATTTGTTCAGAAATCATTTTAATAGTCATACCACCATAAATGCTATTAGAAAATACCTTAGCATAAGAAAGAGCTATATTCATAAATTTTGGAGAATAAGTACCAATTCCTCCATCAGGCAAATCTACGGTAGTAATCTCAATTTCACCAAAATCCATACTCATTATTGATAAGCCAAGCACTCCTGATTCTCCTACTTTTTGAGCGAAACCAAAAGAACTAATAGTACTTACTGAACTATTAGAATCAAACATTTTGTTACCATATTTTAACCATGAAGTTTGTGCGAAAATTAATTCCGTTTTATTAGTAAATGCTAAACCAGCAACATTAGAATATATTCCTTCTATTCCTCTAACTCCTGCAATATTTGCCCCTGCCCAACCAGAGCTTCTTGCAAAAGGGTTGATTAATAATTGAGAAGCACCAGCCTGTCCTGCCCTTTGCTCATTACCAGCAAAACTCTCTTGAAATGGAAATATCACTATAGCAATAAAAACTATTGCTTTTATCCAGTTATTAATTTGTTTCATATCTATACTATTTATTATCGTCAATATTTATATTAAAATGTATCCAGGTCAATTGGACGCAAAGCACCAAACCATTTAATTATTTTCTCGCCTATACCAGGAGCATTTACATGAATAATGTAAAGTCCACTAGCAATTGGAATTCCATAATCATTTTTCAAATCCCAATCTACTGAAGTTACAGAGTCATCCTTTTTAATCGTACGCACTAAAGTACCACTTACAGAAAAAATAGAAATTGTTGCTCGTTGTGGTAAATTAGTAATCTTTACTCTATTGTCTAACTGATTTGTCTCATAAGATGAATTACCGTAGTAAGGATTAGGAACAGCATTAATCAATTCCATTGCTTCTTTAGCCACATTTATATCTCCTGTTACAGAAACAATATTATCAGTATTGAAGCCGTAAGTAGGATTAAATGAATTAATTGCACTTGCCTCAATAACTCGAGCTTTAGCACTAGTACTAGCAGAAATCAGAGCTGTTGTTGCTACAAAACTTTCACCAATTTCATATGTGTTTCCTGCATGATTGACGGACTTACCACCCCATGTAGTTGATGAATTCTGATAAGCTACAACATAAGTTGAATCTATCACCAGCACTGCACTTTTATCTAATATCTTATCAAAAGCTACTGTTTCATATTGTCTATATGGCTTAGAAACTCTAAGCTTGATTGTAGCATCATTTTTTTGTTTTCCAGGATCAGTTTTCAATGTTCTACCAGGTGAAAGTAATGGAATACCACACCAAGAAACATTCTGAAATACTCTCCATTTTCCAACACCAGCATCATTAAGTAATTTTGCGTGAATCCAAGTACCTTCATCATAATTAGGAGATTGATCAACATCAATATAATCACCATTAATATAATCTTCTGTTCCCTTCACCCAAGAATTTCCGTTAACAACATAAACAAAATGTTTCCCCCCAAGCAAATAATTTCCATTGCTAAATTGCTCTCCAAGTGGAGCAGTTGGATCAAACTGAGGAAGTGCGTCAGTTGCAATTGAAGATGTTGGATTCCAGATCATATCTGACCCATTATCTGATGTTAGCCATGAATCTTCAGCAAAAATAATATTCAATCTTTCACCTGTTTCAACATCAATAGCATAACCAGGGAACCAACCCATACCTAAAGTACCACTAGAATCAGGCTGCCCATTTTTACCAACTGAAGGAGATTTTCTTAGCCCCATCTTTTCCTGCTGACCACTAGAAAGTGTTGCGTCATCCTGAGCCTCAACTACGCATGCTCTTGTCCATTTGGTTGTATCGTTAGTAAATACTATATCGACAGAATTCAAATTAATCAGTTTAGATTGATTTGTTACAGAATTACTCAAGCCAGGTCCGTCATTAAAATAAGACACAAAACGATAAGGAGCCCAAGTACCTCCACTGGTTTCAATATCAAAAAATGTATAACTAATTTTATTTGTCTGAATTACTGCTCCTTCAAAAGATCCGTTAGGATCATCATTTAGATTATAATCGTTAAAAACTGATGCGTCATCATTGGTATAAGAACCAGCTCTAATCCAGTTTAATCCCCAAGCAAAAGATGAGCCATCATCATCTCTATCAGCTAAACCAGTTAACCATCTATCGTTTGCATTTTCAAACTCTATAGAACTAGAAATTAAACCATTGTTTGATATATTGTCAGGATCTTCGCCTGGATTACTAACTTGTTTTACTTTAATATTTAAACCTAAGCTATTAATGTAAATTTCTGTTCCAACTAAAATATCCTCATTAGCTGAAGCTATAACATTTCCTGTTTCTTCGTTAGTTAAGGTCCATTTTGCATAAGAAGTAATCAACCCAACATTAGTTACAACTGGCTCCATCAACTTTAACATAAATGCTCCTTTAGGGATTTTAACAGGGTCAACAACTGAAATCTCAATCGGCCCTTCACCAGCTTCATATGTTAAATTCATAGCTCTATGATCAGAACTTTCAAGAATAGTCTTAATTGTTGCTTGAGTAAGTTCTAAAGGATTCCCTCCATTTCCTCTTCCTTCTAGTCTTGTGATTTGCACTCCATCACCATAAGAAGCCTCTAAGGTTGTCCCTCCTGCATCAGGAGAAGTAAAGTGAGGTATGCCTGAATAAACTTGAATATTTCTTCTTCCGGAAATATATGGCTGATTTCTACCATCATAATCAGGTGCACTTACATCATAAGGGCTTGCGTTTTCCTCTGCTCTATTATAACCATATGATAATGACATAAAGTAATAAGTTTTATGATTTACTAAGCGTGTATTTCCTAAGGCAAATTTATCTTCTGTAATTTGGAAAGAGTACTGAACCCCCTGATCAACAGAACCAACAACTCCCTCACTTAATATTGAAGCAACTTCCTCAATTGGAGTATATACTCCCAAAATTGGATCAAGATATTGATTAACAATTCCTGAAACAGTATCATTAATATCACTTCTGAAAACTAACCTTGCTCTATCCAAATCATCCAAATCAGTAACTGATACTGTAGCACTTTTCAATTGATAAACTAAATATCCTTGAAACTTGTAATCAGGAAAGCTAGCAATATTAGATGGCTTTGTGATATAAGGATCTTTCTCAGAATAAGATTCATTTTGATTATTTGAATTATCTCCATTAGATAAAGTAAAAATCAGTTCTTTATCTAACTCTCTAACTGTTAAATCAGGTGCATCTGGTCCGTTAAGGATATTAAAGTTATTATCAAATAAAGCTTGTGCCTCTCTGTCATAGATTTTTAAAAGCTGAATAGATGCTGTTTGACCTCCTGATTTTGCTCTTGCCCAAACAACGCCAGTTGTAATATTATTTACTGCACCGGGCTGTAAAGTAAAAGGTCCTGCTGATTGTAAGAATCTTCTGTCAGCTGGAACATTTCCTGCAGTTTGCTCTGTCCATTCCTGACCAACAAATTGATCATCAGAAGTTCCAGGAAACATAAAATTACATTCATCAGTTGTTGAACCTGCACCTGCACCATGACCATCTCCTCCAAAAGTCATAGGTACATTATCTCTCCATATTCCTCTTAAATAATTATAGAAATCTGTTCCTCCACTTGGATTTCCTTGTACAGTTCCATCATTATTGTAATATACGAATTTAGACATAATAATTTGTTCTTCGTCCTCATCAATGGTTCCATCTCTATCATTATCAATTCCATCATTTGGATCAGCTAAAGGTCCTTGAAAAAAATCTACACCAATTGCTGGTGGATTAAAACCATAACCTTGAGCACCTTCATCTTCAGCATCTCCATTATAACAAAAACCTAATCCTAAATTAACATCACAACCTACATAATCGTCCAAATAATAACCTAAATCAGCATCTACCCACTGTCCAAAATAAGTGTCATTTAGTGGCAGTGTAGAGCGATTAATAATTTTGTAATTATAAAAGGTCATATCATTCACTTCATTATCAGATGTAAAACCAAAGGCCTGTGCATGAATTTCTAAACCTAAAGCATCAGCCTGAGTTTCAGAATGTATATTTCCTTTATCGTTAAACACCCACCACAATGTTTGATCACCAAATAAAGCAGCTGCATCGTTATTACCAGTTACATTATAATCGGGATAATCACCACTGTATGGCTCGTATATACCATTACCATTAACATCATAAAAAGGAGCTAGATACTCATCTTGTCCTAAAGACTGATCTCCATGAGCTGGCCAATCTAAAATTGATGCAGGAATCACATAAGTAGGGTCAGTATCAAATCGAGCATTATATTCCTCAACTACTGAACGATCAATTTTGAAGTGTTTATCCCATTTAGCACATTCATCAGCTGGGATAGTTGCATTATCAATATTCAAAGGGCCTGCCCAGAAATCATTTCCACTCTGACGATAAGTCATGGCCGCAACCTTTAATTGACCACCAGCATCAACTCCACCAATCCACAAAGCTCCTGCAAATAAAGAATGTTTATTACCTCCTTTTGGAATTTCATATTGAGGATCAGATAAATTCCACCACATATCACCTCCGCCCATAATTGTGGTTCTCACATTATTAACATCTAAATCAGTTTGTGAGTTAGAAGGATCACAACCTGCGGCAATTTTTGTGTTAATAACGGAAGATATATTTTGATTAACATTCTCTTTTGCTGCTGCTACTATAGTAAATAGAGCTAAGCAAAGCGTTGCTACTTTTTTTATTGAATTATTCATAAATGCTATGTTTTTCAGTCTCATTTTCATTATCTAATTAAAGTTTCAAACTAATACCTGCCCTCAACATTCTTGGAAGACTATAGTTAGATGGATTGTTAACAGCTAAAGAGTATAAATATCTAAAAGCTTCTGCATCATTTTTTGCATCAATTGCATTTTGTGCTGCTGATGAAGTTAAATATCCATCATCTTCAGGATTACCTGTTGCTCTGTAAACACTAATTATATTTCTAGCATCTAATAAGTTTTGTACCTGAACATATACATTTAAGTTAGAGCTCTTTCTATCGTTCCATTTAATTTCAAATGATTTATTTACTTTAAGATTCATTCTGAATTGCCAAGGTAAACGTGAACCATTGAGATTACCTGCTAATGTCGAACGATCATTAATCCCATCAGCCGCTTCCTGAGTAATATTAGATTGACGAGAATAAGGTGTTCCGGAACCAGCAGAAAACATAAGATTTGCTCCAGCATTTTGGAAAACATTAGCCCCAAACCAAACTGGTCCATCATAATCCTTACCGTCACCATAATGATAATCAACTGATGCTGAAAGAGCATGTCTTTGGTCGTAAGATAAAGGAATAGTAGTACGTAGATTTGGTTGTCCTGTACTAACTAAACTAGCTCCTGAAGTAGCAGATGATCCAGTACCATCAGCAAATTGTAAAGTATAATTAGCAGTAAGCTGTATATTATTTGTTCTTCTTAAGTCGTAATTAACCGACATCCCTTTAACGGTACCAAAATCTATATTGCCATAAGTATAATACTGTGCAGGATAAGCCGATAAAGTATTTGTTATTTGAATCATATCTCTTAACTCCTTATAAAATGCAGAGATTTTAAGAGCTGACTTTAATGATAAGGTTTTAGCAAATCCTAATTCATAATCAACTGTTTTTTCAGGTTTTAAGTTAGGATTATTCAAAGTAGCACCAACTCTATCTGCCATAAATAAATAATCAACTGGTTCTAATCTGTTTCCCGTAGGAGGCCTTTGTGTTAGCACGTCATAATGTGCAAAAAACTGTGCTTCATCCGAAATAGGAAAAGAGAAAGCAATTCGAGGCATAAATACAGTTTCTGGAGTATAGTCTTCAAAAGCATCCATTTTAATATCGCCATTTTTTGCATCATCTGGATTTATCAAGTAAGGAGCAATTTTACCTCCTGCAGCCTCAGCTAATAAAGTAGGATCTGAAATAACGAGTCCATCAGAATTATACCAAACATCTCCGTCACGATAACCTACAACAGCTGAAGGATTCTCAATATCATCAACATAAACAATGTAATCATCACCAATTGTCGAAGGAGCAGAGTTTGAGTTTAATAAATTAACATCAGCACCAGCTGTATATGCACTGTAAAGTAAATATCTATCCTTCAATACTTTTTGATTAGCATCAAAACGATCAACTCTTAATCCTACATTAAAAATTAAATCTTCCACCGCAAATTTATCTTGTATATATCCAGCTTGATAGATTGGATTATAAGCTGCAATATTTCTTGTATATTGTCCATTATCATCCTTGTAAGTAAAGAAATCCTTTAAAGTATTACGTGATTCATTTTTATTTCCATAAATATCAAAACCATAGTAATAGACCAATGAAGAACCATTGTTTAATAACTCGTCTTGACTCAACATATCTAAACTAAATGCATCAGGAGCATATGAGTCAATATCAATAAAGTCTAATTGGCCAAGGTTATGATATTCTCTAAAGTTGGCATCAAAAGTTGATTGCTCACTTGCAATAAACAAACGATCATAATTTATAGTATCTTGGTAAATTCCATTTGCATCAAATACAGGATAAGGATTAGACAAATCTCTTTCTAAAATATGCTTATTAGCTTGCTGACGCATTAACCCCCACAGCCCCATTGGCCCTATGCCCCAATAGTAATCTTTTCTTTGCTCAAATTCAAAACCAAAAGAAAGTTCGTGTGACTTAATATCAGCCGACCCTGAAGCTTTAAAAGTAGTTTGTGTATTCTCTTGTTTTGCAGAACCGTTATACATAGAGCCATGATTTCCAAATAAAGAATATACATCTGAAGGTAATTGACCATTCAACAAACCCTTTCCTTGTAAATCTGCTGCTGTTCGTAACTGCCCATCAGCACCATAACCACCTATGTAAGAAGACATGCTATATTGTGAAAACATGTTAATGTATGCATTAGTATAATTCTCTAAGGATGTATTAATTCCACCTGCAGTATATTCAAAAAGTGTATCTGTCCAACCATTTAACGTTCTACCTGAATAAATGATACCACTTGAAGAATCAATAGCTGATCCAAAATTATATATGGGAGCTTTACTAGTGACAAATTGACCAATATATCCATAATTAAATAACTCATCTTGATGATCAGCATCGACATAAGTATATTTATTATTTGTATAATTCCCTTGAATGGTAAAGAAAGCATTTTTAATAGTTGCTGCTGATTCATCCTCATTGTCTTCAGCAGAGCCAAATTTTTGCACCAACTTCCCAAACACACGATAAGTATGTTGAGTAGACTGACGGTTATTATCCCAAGAGAACATTGAACGATAAGAGGAGAAATCTCTGCTTTCACGAGCATAGTATGAGCCCCCTAAAGAAAGAAACGTATTCTTACTAGGCTTAATATCCAATTTTCCGGAAATATTAAATCTTTTTTCGTTAGCATTTAATTTAGCTTGAACATTCTCAAAATCATCTTCATTTAAAAATTCTGAATTACTTAAAAATCCAGCTGAAGCATTAGGTGCGATTTGAAATGGATTAGCTTGTAAATCCGCTAAAATATCATCTTTTACTTTCCACCTTCCAATTGCTGAAGGGTCAGTATCATCAACACTTCTAAATTCACCTGATAAGAAATACCCAATTACTGAAGAGCCTTTAGATCCATCAGCATTCCTTTTTTTCAAAATAGGACCAGAAAGAGAAAAGCCTAATAAATTGTAATTATAACTATCGAATAATGAAGAGGACTCAAACTCAATACCTCCAAACAATTTGTTAGAAGGTCCTTTTGTAGTTATCGAAATAATCCCTCCAGTAGCATCACCATATTGAGCAGGAACACCACCTGTAATTACAGTGATTTGCTCAATACCTGATGTAGGAACTCCCATACTCCCCCTTACCTTAATACCGTCAACATAATATTCAGTTGCATCTGAACGAGAACCCCTTACGTTAACACCATCTCCCTCATCTCTTTGATAGATACCAGCAGTACTTGCAGCTACTGATGCAATATTTCTTGTAGGCAAAGCAACAATCTCTTCTGCTGTTTTTGTTTCCCCTGAAAGATTGTCCTGATCTAAAAGTGGTTTTTTATAAGCAATAACTTTTACTTCGCCTATAGCTACACCTTGTTGAAGTTTCACATCCTGAAACGTAATCTTATTTGACGAAACAATAACTCCAGTAACCTCTATAGTACCATAACCAACAAATGTTGCTTTAATGGTGTAAGTACCTGGCTCAACAGGTTTTATTGTATAGTTCCCATCAAAATCAGTTGTTGTCCCACCTGATTGATTTCCATTTTTTTCAATAACAATATTTGCAAAAGGAATTGACTCCCCGCTCATTGCATCAGTTATAACCCCTTTCAAGGTTCCACTTTGGGCCATAGCAAGAGATGAAGTAAGTACTAAAGTTGCTATTAAATAAATTTTTCTCAACATGATATAATGTTTCGTTTAAATATAAATTCTGTTTTTAAAGGCCGTAAAGATAACAAATAATTTTACACATCAATAATGGAATAATCCATTTCTTTTTCATAAAATTGCACACATGAAATTAGCATTCTACATTCTTGGCGCACTATTTTTTTTCTCAAATTGCAATTCAAATGAAGATTATATACAAGACGTTTATGTAAATATTAACATAGATTTGAATTTGCCAGAATATAGCGATTTGCAAGCTTCTGGCAGTTCCATTTTTATTGAAGGAGGAGTTGAGGGGGTAATAATTTACCATGGTGTAGGAAATGACTACAAAGTGTATGATAGAAATTGTAGCTACGAACCATCACTACCTTGCTCTAAAATTGACTCTATAGATTCCGGAATTGCTTATTGCGGCTGCTGTACCTCTGCTTTTTTATTGAGCAATGATGCTAATGTAATTAACGCCCCAGCATTACTTCCATTAAAAGCTTACAATTGGAGTTTAGGCAATAACAATATTCTAAGAATATTTAATTAACCCCTATCTTTAACATCTTTTCTCTGATTTTTTGCTCATTATATGAAACATATGAAGAGTTTAAACCAAATAATACTCTTTTCATGATATAAAGCAATTTAAAAAGCAATTTTACACTTTTTAAATAACATTCATAAAATCATTGTAAAAGTTGGGTGAAAGCTAAATTTATTTTTTAAAATAAAAAAAGCCCAATTTCTCGGGCTTTTTATAATATTATTTATCAAATACTAATATCTATAGTATTCTGGCTTGTATGGACCTTCAACTGTTACTCCAATATATTCCGCTTGGTCAGTACGTAGAGTTTCTAACTCTACTCCAATTTTAGCCAAATGCAATCTAGCTACCTTCTCATCCAAGTGCTTAGGCAACATATATACTTCATTTTTGTATGCATCTGTATTATTCCATAATTCTAATTGTGCTAATACTTGGTTAGTAAATGAATTAGACATTACAAAAGAAGGATGTCCTGTACCACAACCTAAATTAACCAATCTACCTTCAGCTAATAAAATGATATCTTTTCCGTCAATAGTGTACATGTCAACTTGAGGTTTTACAGTATCCTTAGTATGCCCCCAATTATCATTTAACCAAGTTACATCAATTTCATTATCGAAATGACCAATATTACAAACAATTGTTTTGTCTTTCATTCCCTGAAAATGACGAGATTGGATAATATCTTTATTTCCTGTCGTTGTTACAATGATATCTGCATTCTTACACACATCATCCATTCTTTTTACTGCAAAACCATCCATCGCGGCCTGTAAAGCACAAATTGGATCAATTTCTGTAACAATAACCCTAGCACCAGCACCTCTAAGAGAAGCTGCAGAACCCTTACCAACATCACCATAACCGGCTACAACTGCAACTTTACCCGCCATCATAACGTCAGTTGCTCTTCTAATCGCATCAACCAAGGACTCTTTACATCCGTACTTATTATCAAATTTTGATTTAGTAACTGAATCGTTAATATTTATAGCAGGAACAAAAAGGGTGCCTTTTTCCATTCTCTCGTACAATCTGTGAACTCCAGTAGTAGTTTCTTCCGAAAGCCCTTTGATATCAGCTATCATTTCTGGAAATCTATCAAAAACCATATTGGTTAAATCACCACCATCATCCAAAATCATATTCAAAGACTTCCCATCTTTAAAAGCAGTAAGTGTTTGCAAGATACAC
>Ga0075444_10000570_pt1 | contig 21921 bp, 23 predicted proteins | sample CoawatmetaG01DNA_FD_76836 | JGI IMG/M metagenome (GOLD analysis project Ga0075444, IMG submission 76836) | Marine microbial communities from the West Antarctic Peninsula - Coastal water metaG017-DNA | ecosystem: Environmental > Aquatic > Marine > Coastal | place: Atlantic Ocean: West Antarctic... | reverse complement strand
TTTATATATGATAATTTAATGATAGAGTCCAATGTTATTCATAATGCTTGGAAGGTTGGAGTTAAAAAACTTATATTATTAGGTTCAAGTTGCATCTACCCTAAACTCCCTAATCAACTGATTAAAGAAAATGCACTGCTAAGTGGACAAGTGGAGGCAACTAATGAACCTTATGCGATTGCGAAAATTGCGGGTATCAAATTATGCGAAAGTTATAATCGCCAATACAGAAAAAGTCATGGAACTGACTATCGTACTGTCATACCTGCAAGTCTTTATGGGCCTGGTGACAATTATCACTTGGAAAATAGTCATGTGATTCCAGCTTTAATTCGTAAAATTCATAATGCTAAGGATAATCAACTTTCTGAAGTTGTGGTCTGGGGTTCAGGGCGACCTAGAAGAGAGTTTGTATATATTGATGATATGTCAGAAGCTATTATTCATATTATGAATCTAGATTTAGTTCAATACAGTGAACATACTGAGGATATGGTTAGTCATATTAATATTGGATTCGGGACTGATGTGACTATTGAAGAACTTGCTGAACAATTGGTAAAAATAGTGGGGTATGAAGGTAGAATAGTCTTTGACTTGAATAAGCCAGACGGTGTGTTTAGTAAATTATTGGACAGCTCACTCATTGAATCTCTTGGTTGGAAGCCTTCTACAAGCTTAGAAGATGGACTTGCTCTTACTTATAATGATTATTTAAAAAATAAAAACTCATTGAGGTCAGATTAGTTTTATAAAATTGGAAGTTATGAATAATAAAAAGAAAATTGCATTGATTACTGGTATTACTGGGCAAGATGGATCTTATTTAGCAGAATTACTCTTGGAGAAGGGGTATGAAGTGCATGGTATAAAGCGCCGCTCAAGTTCATTCAATACTCAGCGCCTTGATCATATTTATCAGGACCCTCATGAAGATAATTTAAATTTAAAATTACATTATGGTGACTTGACTGACACAAGTAACCTGATCCGTATTATTAAAGAAGTAAGACCTGATGAAATATATAATTTAGGAGCCCAGAGTCATGTTGCAGTCAGCTTTGATAGTCCTGAATATACGGCTGATGTAGATGCTTTAGGGGTACTTAGAATTTTGGAGGCTATTAGAATTCTTGGTCTTGAAGCTAAGACAAGATATTATCAAGCATCAACTTCTGAGTTATATGGTGAAGTAAAAGAATCTCCTCAAACAGAAAAAACACCTTTTAATCCCCAAAGTCCATACGCAGTTGCTAAGCTATACGCCTATTGGATTGTTGAGAATTATAGAAAGGCCTATGGAATTTATGCGTGTAATGGAATTCTTTTCAATCATGAAAGCCCTAGACGAGGTGAAACTTTTGTTACAAGAAAAATAACTCGTGGGCTTGCAAATATTTCAGTAGGATTGGAAAAGTGCTTGTATATGGGTAATTTAGATGCACTTCGTGACTGGGGCCATGCACGTGATTATGTTCGTATGCAATGGATGATGTTGCAGCAGGATTATCCTGAAGATTTTGTAATTGCAACAGGCATTCAGTATAGTGTTCGTGACTTTATACTTTGGACAGCACAAGAACTGGGATTCATAATAGAGTTTGAAGGGCAAGGCTTAAATGAGTTAGGGGTTGTTAGAAAAATTCAAGGTGACAAATGTTCGTCTATATCAATTGGAGATGTAATTATAAAAATCGACAAAAGATACTTCAGGCCTCTTGAAGTTGAAACGTTGCTTGGGGACCCCACAAAAGCAGAAAAGGTTCTTGGGTGGAAGCCACAAGTTACAGCTCAGGAAATGTGCTCTGAAATGGTAGCATCAGACCTAGAGCTAGCTCAAAAGACAGCTATGCTTTTAGAAAATGGATTCTCTTCTTAAAGTGCCAAAGTTAAGTAACATTTCAACAAAAAATGGTTTAGCTTATAAAAAAATTATACTAATAAAATACTAATTAATAGGAATTTATGATCAACCAATTAATAGGCAAAAACTATTCACAAGTTGTAAATATGTTGATTTTTATTTTTCCAATCGTTATTAATTCATTACAAGTTGCAGGCGATATAGTTTTAGTTATCCTTGCAATAATGGGTATATTCATTGCAATTTCGCAAAAACTATCGCCATTTGCCATTAAAGAGATTAAAGTTTTTTCTTATCTTACATTTGGTTATTTCATCTCTGTTTGCCTATCAGTAATTTTTTCAGGTCAAGCCTCAGAACTGGCGCATTATATACCTAGAGATTTTTATTTTTTATTTGCACCTTTTATTGCACTTGCGTTGTTCAAGGCAGAAATTAATTTGAGTTATTTATTAAATGGTATTAAATTTGCATTATTACTTCTTGGATTAATTGTATTAATGGGGAGTCATCATTTTTTAATCAATGATTATAATTTTTATCCTAGATATTGTGGTGTTATGAATTGTGGTGTATTTGGCAATCTTGCAGTCGTGATGTTTTTTATTGCATTTATTTTTTCCAAGTATGAGTCACTAAAATACAGGATATTCACTTTTTTATCTTTACTCTCTGGGTTATATATCATAATAATGTCACAAACTCGAGGTGCTTGGTTATCAGCATTATTATTAGTGGTGGTTAACATATATTTTTTTTATAGAAAAAAAATTAAATTAAATAATAAATTAAAAATTATTAGCGTTTCAATTTTTGCTATAGTAATTTTTGCTATAGTAATTTATGCTATTGCGTCTAATCAGACTGTAAATGATAGAAAAAATGACGCATTGTTAGAAATTTCAAACTGGGTATCAGGAGATAAAACACCAACTTCCATAAGTTTGAGATTAGGAATGTACAGTAAGGCGTTTGATGAAATTGAGAATGTACCTTTTTTTGGACATGGTTATCGCACTTCAAATATAGCCCTATTTAAAAATGACTCTAGTAAAATTGGAAAAAAATCAGTTGGATTCAATCACCTCCATAATGCTTATTTAACTAATTATTACAATGGTGGTATTGTTTTACTCAGCACTCTATTAATGTTGTTATTTGTCCCACTTAGAATATTTCTTATAGCTAGTAATCAGAGTCGTGAAGACCCAGTGCATATTGCAGGGGTAACATTAATAATTGGATATGCTAGTTTCGGCATGGTCAATATCTTATTAGGTGATACCTATATGAATGGCTTTTATGTATTCTTTCTAGCTATTTTTATGCTTTTAACTAATAAATCCATAAAAGCTTGAGATACTTATTTTTATATCTATTTAATTAACTTCTTAATAAGATGAGTGAAACTTTAAACATCTTTATTCCTAATGTATCCCTTAAATGGTGTAAGCCAAAAATATTTTTATAACATATCCCAGATAAAACATACTTTAAGGTTCTGTTCTTAATTGCCTTATTTCCTATGCTATTTTCTGCGAAGCATACAAATCTAAATTCACTTTCATACAAGAAGATACCATTGAATGCAAACGATTTACATCTTCTGCTGAGAATTTTTTCCCCCATTTCATAAATATAACATTCATAGGCCAATTAATTCTTTTGATTGTTTAATTGAATCAGTAATAAATCTAGAACTAGATTCATTTGCATTAATATTGTGTCCACTTCTAACTAATATTGTATTAGTAATTCCCGCAAGGTTTGCAGCTTTGATATCTGTATCTCTGTCGCCAATAATCCAAGATTTTTTCATATTAATACTGTATTTATTTTTTGCTTTAAGGAGCATACCAGGCTTTGGTTTTCTGCATTCACAAAGGGACTCAGGAGAATGAGGACAATAATATGTATCAAGGATTTTAATATTTTCTTTATTAAATTGAGCTAACATCCAGTCATTAAGCTTATGGTAATCTTTTTCACTATAGTATCCTCTTCCAATTCCAGATTGATTAGAAATAATAATAATTTTGAAACCTTGTTCATTAAAAAAATAGCATGCATCAAAAACACCTTCAATGAATTCAAAGTCATCAATTCTATAAAGATATCCCAAGTCTTTATTTATTACCCCATCACGGTCTAAAAAAATTGTTTTTATGGTCATATAACAGTCTGGGCTTAATTTATTTAACAGTTAATACTATTTTAGATGAGTTATCTCCTTTATTTGTAATTATAGGATCAAATTTACACATTATAATTCACTCAGGTTTTTTAAGATTTTCGGTTTATATTAAAACATCTATAAATTTTTTTAAGTTTACATTTTGAATAATTGGGAGTTGTATGAAAGCTTTAGTAACAGGTGGTGCTGGGTTTATTGGAAGCCATTTAGCTGATTTACTAATAGAATTAAATTGTGAGGTTTTAGTTCTTGATAATCTAAGTATTGGTAGAAAAGAAAATATTGAACATTTAGAGGCTAATTCTGATTTTACGTTTATTAATGCTGATATTTGTAATCTAGATGAGATAGAGCCACTTTTTAAGAATGTTCATTGGGTTTTTCATCTTGCTGCTTTAGCAGATATTGTTCCTTCAATTGAAAATCCTACTGAGTATTTTAAGTCTAATGTCAATGGTACATTTAACGTCTTACAAGCTTGTAGAAAACACCAAGTTAAAAGAATAATTTATGCAGGCTCTTCTTCAAGCTATGGCATACCAGATGAATATCCAACTAAGGAAACAGCTGAAATTCATCCTCAATATCCTTATGCATTAACTAAGAATATTGGTGAGCAACTAGTAATGCATTGGTGCCAATTATATAATTTACCAGCCATATCTCTTCGTTTTTTCAATGTTTATGGCCCAAGAGCAAGAACATCGGGAACGTACGGAGCAGTTTTTGGTGTTTTTTTGGCTCAAAAGTTAGCGAATAAGCCTTACACTGTTGTTGGTGATGGAAGCCAAACAAGAGACTTTACATATGTATCAGATATCGTAAGTGCTATTATTGCTGCTGCAGAAAGTGATTTAAGTGGAGAAATTATTAACATTGGATCAAATAATACCTATTCTATAAATCGACTGGTGGAGTTGCTAGAAGGAGATATAATTTATATTCCAAAGAGGCCGGGTGAGCCAGATTGTACTTGGGCTGATATTTCAAAAGCAACTCAATTATTGAATTGGGAGCCAAAAGTTAGCCTTGAAGATGGTGTTAAGATGTTACTTAATAATATGGAGTACTGGTCAGACGCACCCGTTTGGGATAAACATTCAATTGCAAAAGCAACAGAGCAATGGTTTGAGTATTTAGGTTAATTATGAAAAATAAAGTTATAACTCTTGATGAAGCTAGAATACTTTTTTCTAAATTGCGCAAAGAAGGAAAAAAAATCGTTCAGTGCCATGGTGTTTTTGATCTTTTACATGTTGGACATTTAAAGCATTTTAGGGAGGCAAAGACTTTTGGTGATATCCTTGTTGTCTCAATAACTCCAGATGAATTTGTTAATAAAGGCCCAGGCCGACCAGCTTTTTCTACTTCCTTGCGTTTGGAGGCTTTATCTGAGATTGAGTCTGTTGACTATGTTGTTGCAAATGAGTGGCCATCAGCTGAGAGGGTTATAAAGATTATTGAGCCAAATATTTATTGTAAAGGTCCAGACTATAAAGATCATTCTGAAGATATAACTGGCAAAATATCAGAAGAAGAGGAGGCTGTTAAATCTTCTGGTGGCAAAATTATGTATACGGATGATATTACCTTTAGTTCAAGTAAACTGCTAAATAAATTTGGAAACATTTATTCAAAAGAGCAAGAATTATTTATTCGAAATATTAGGGACAACTATAATTTTGAAATGATTGAAACTAAATTGAATGCTTTAAGTAAATTAAAAGTTCTTGTTATTGGAGAAACGATAATTGATCAGTATGTTTTTTGTGAGGCTCTTGGTAAGTCTGGTAAGGAGCCAGTTTTGGTATTAAGAGACCTGGAAACTCAAGAATATTTAGGGGGATCTTTGGCTATTGCTCGACACTTGAGTGGCTTTTGTGAGAATGTCTCAGTTTTAAGTTATCTTGGTAATGATAATAAATACAAATCTTTTATTGAAAATAATATGGAAGAGAATATTGCTCTTAACTTTTTTAATAAAAAAAATTCTCCTACTATCGTTAAGCGTAGATTTGTAGATAGCGTTGATAGAAAAAAAGTATTGGGTGTTTATTCTATAAATGATGAATTGCTTGATGAGAATGAGGAAAATCAATTTATAGAAACTTTTGATAAACTTTCAAAAGAGCATGATTTAATTATTATTTCAGATTATGGTCATGGAATCATAACTCCTAAAATTGCTAAACATATTTCTAATTCTAATAAGTTTATAAGTTTAAATGCTCAGGTTAATGCAGCAAATATTGGTACTCATAATATAAGAAAATACCATGATATTAATTGTTTGATTATTAATGAAAGTGAGCTTCGTCATGAACTTAGACAGCGGGATGGTGATGTTGAAGAGATGGCTAACATTTTGAAAACTATGGTCAATGCAAAGTATATTACTGTTACTCAAGGAAGGGAAGGTGCTTTTATCAATGGAGAGGAAGTTAATGAAAGATCCCCAGGATTTGCTACCCAAGTAATTGATAAGGTTGGATCCGGAGATGCATTGTTAGCTATTTTATCAATTTGTTTATATAATAATTTAGATGAAAAATTATCTCTTTTTATTGGTTCTCTTGCTGCTGGACAATCTGTGGAAACATTAGGGAATAGTGTTCCAGTTAACAAGATTAAACTTCTTAAAACCATTTCCCATTTATTAAAATAATATTATGTCAGATCATCAATTTATTAATAACTATCTAAAAGACTTTATTGAGCTATTACAACCGGATGATTTAGTCACTAATGAGTTGGTTAAAGTTCGTAATATGTTAATAGAGGTGTCTAGTAAAAACAAAAAAGTTTTAGTATTTGGTAATGGTGGAAGTGCTGCAATTGCAAGTCATTTTAGTGTCGACCTTACTAAAAATGCTAAGCTTAGATGTTTAAACTTTAATGAAGCTAGCCTCATTACTTGCTTTGCTAATGATTACGGTTTTGAACATTGGACTGAAAAAGCTGTAGATTTTTACGGCGATGAAGGCGATATGCTCATCGTAATTTCATCTAGTGGACAATCTCAAAACATGATTAATGCAGTTAAAGCAGCTCGAAATGGTAATTTTCATTCAGTTGTTACACTTTCAGGTTTTTTAGAAACTAATCCTTTGAAAAAATTGGGAGATATCAACCTTTGGGCAAATAATAAATCTTATAATTTTGTCGAAAATATACATCAGATTTGGCTTTTAGCGGTTACTGATTTAGTAATTGGAAAGAGAGAATACTCAGCCTAATAACTTAATTTAAATTAAATAGGAAAACAATATGAAAAAAGTTTTTATTACTGGAGGTGCAGGATATGTTGGTGCTGTTATGGTCCCTCATATGTTGGAACAAGGTTTTAAAGTTACTGTATTAGATCTTATGATTTATGGTGAGCATGTTTTACAAAAGCATGAAAACCTAAATGCTATTAAAGGAGACATAAGAGATCAAGATTTGTTAAAAAAAATTATCCCTGGCCATGATATTGTAATTCATTTAGCCTGTATTTCTAATGATCCAAGTTTTGAAATGAATCCTGTTTTAGGTAAAAGTATAAATCTTGATGCATTTAGACCTCTGGTTGAAATTTCAAAAAACTCAAATGTAAAAAGATTTTTCTATGCATCTTCTTCTAGTGTATATGGCATAAAAGAAGAGCCAAATGTCCATGAAGAAATGGAGTTAGAGCCTCTAACTGATTACTCTATTTTTAAAGCTGATTGTGAAAAAATATTAGCAGAATATCAATCAGATAATTTTACAACTGCAACTATTCGTCCTGCGACTGTTTGTGGGTATTCTCCTCGACAACGCCTTGATGTAGTTGTCAATATATTGACCAACTTAGCATATCATAAAAGAGAAATTTCAATTTTTGGTGGAGACCAGCTTCGTCCAAATATACATATAAAAGACATGGTTGAAGTATATATGGTTCTAATTAGGGCACCAAAAGAAAAAATCGCAGGACAAATTTATAATGCCGGTTATGAAAATCATTCAGTAAGAAATATAGCTGAAACTGTTAGAGATACTGTTGGGGATGATGTGAAACTTGTTACAAGTCATTCAGATGATAATCGTTCTTACCATGTCTCATCAAAAAAAATTCAAAATGAGTTAGGCTTTAAAGCAAAACACACCATTCGAGATGCTGTAAAAGATTTGTGTGATGCCTTTGATAAAGGCTCATTACCAAATTCTCTTGATGATGAAATTTATTTTAATATTAAGAGAATGAATAATTTAGAGTTACACTAATAGTGAAAGTAAGATATTCATATCTACCGCAACAATTTGAAGATTGTGAAGAACTGTGGCAAGATTTAAGAGATTTTGTAGCCACAGGTGATTTTACTTTGGGAGAGCCTTTAACTAGATTTGAAAAGAGCTTTGCTAAATTAATTGGAACTAAATATGCAATTGGTGTCAACTCAGGCACTGATGCAATTAAATTATCACTTAAAGCCTTAAATATTGGACCTGGAGATGAAGTAATAACTGCTGCAAATACATTTATTGCTACTGTTGGCCCTATTTGTGAGCTTGGTGCTACCCCTGTTTTTGTAGACTGTAATGATACTTTTTGTATGGATACTGATTTGGTAGAAGAGAAGATTACTATTAAGACGAAAGCCTTCTTGCCTGTTCATTACACTGGTTATATGACTGACATGAGAGTAATGAGCCGTCTTTCTGAAAAGTATAATATCCCAGTTATTGAGGATGCTTGTCAATCAATTCTGGGCGCTATAGATGGTAAAAATGCAGGAACTTGGGGTAAGACTGGCGCTTTTTCACTTCATCCTCTTAAAAATATAAATGTATGGTCTGATGGTGGCATTATTGTTACTGATGATGATGAGCTATATAAAACACTTCGTTTGCTTAGAAATCATGGTTTAGAAAACCGTGACACAGTAGTAATGATGGGTTGTAATTCAAGGTTAGATACAATTCAAGCTGTTGTAGGTAATTGGATATTGCCAAAAGCTAAAGCTATATCTGATAAGAGAATTGGAAATGCTATGTATCTAGATAAAGGCCTTAGTAAAATAAATGAAATTTCTATTCCACCTAGGCCTGATGATTTTCGTTTAGTTTTTCATCTCTATATTGTTTTTGCAGATGATAGAGATGGACTTTTGAAGTACTGTCTCGAAAAGGGCATATCAGCAAAAATTCATTATCCTATTCCGATATATAAGCAAACTGCTTTAGATTACTTAGGGTATAAAGATGGTGATTTTCCAGTCACGGATGCACATGTCAAAAAAATAATTACCTTTCCCTGTGACCAACATTTAGAAAAAAATCAATTAGAATATATAATTAATACTGTTGCCAAATTCTATGAATAAAAATCTAAAGATAATCCCATATATCGATCTTAAGTCTCAGTGGTTAGATGAGCGTGATGAATTGATGCCTATTATTGATAAGGTAATGAGTAGTGGAAAATTTATTTTGGACGCAGATTGCATAAAATTTGAAGAAAGCGTAGCTAAATTATGTGGCGTAAAGTATGCAGCAGCAGTAAATAGTGGCACAGATGCTCTAATATTTTCATTGGTTTTATCTGGCATTAAAAAAGGTGATGAGGTAATCACACCTTCTAATTCATTTGTCGCCTCTACCTCATCTATAGTTCACATAGGTGCTAAACCAGTCTTTGTTGATGTGCTGACTAATCAAAATATGGACCCATCAAAAATTGAAGATTTAATCACCAAGAATACCAAGGCTATTATGCCAGTTCATCTTTCAGGTAGAGTATGTGATATGGATCCCATTATGGAGATTGCTAAAAAAAATAATTTAAAAGTAATTGAAGATGCAGCTCAAGCAGTAGGATCTAAATACAAAGGAAAGCCTACTGGATCTCTGGGAGATATTGGGTGTTTTTCAACACACCCATTAAAAAATTTAAATGCGTGTGGAGATGGAGGTTTTATAACAACGAATGATGAAGATATTTATACAAAAATAGTATCTTTGAGAAATCATGGTAAGGTCAGTAGATTTGCTGTAAGTGAATTTGGAATGGTTTCAAGGATGGACAATCTCCAGGCAGCTATTTTAAATTATCGACTTACTAAACTTGATTTAATATTGAAAAAAAGAAGAGCTAATGCTAAAAAGTATATTGAGGGGATTAATCATAAAAATATACTTATTCATAAAGAAGAGCCTCATGAATATAACACCTATCATACCTTTGTTATTAAGACAAGTTATCGTCATGAATTGCTGAAATATTTATCAAGTGAAGGAATTCAAACTGCAATCCATTACCCTATTCCTATTCACCTTCAAGATGCTTCAAGACATTTAGGTTACAAAGAAGGTGACCTTCCAATTACTGAGAAACAGGCTCATGAAATATTATCATTGCCGATTCACCAATATCTTTCAGATAGTGATATAAAAAGAATTATTGATGTAGTGAATAATTTTCAAGTCTAAATTTATATGGTAAATATTATTTTTAAAAGCATAATTGAAAATTAATACTAGACAAATTATGATAGGAATAGATCTTGATAATACTATCATATCATATGATAAAGCTTTCCAAAATGGGGCAGCTGAAACTGGACTAGTTGACAAAGGCTGTAAGTTAAATAAAAAAGCTTTAAGAGATTTGATAAGAAAAAAGCCAAATGGCGAATTTGAATGGCAAAAGCTTCAGGGCTATGTTTATGGTGAGGGGATTGATGAGGCAGTTTTGTTCCCAGGAGTGTATCGTTTTTTATGGAGATGTAAACAGCGAAAAATAGATGTTGAGATTGTTAGTCATAAAACTGAGTTTGGGCACTTTGATAGTAAAAAAATATCACTACGAGACTCTGCAACTAATTTTTTAAAAAATCATGGTCTCCTAAATAATAAAAATTCACTTATAAAAAAAGTTACTTATAAGGGTACTAAGTTAGAAAAGCTTGATTATATAAAACAGAATAACTTTGAGTGCTTTATTGATGATCTTGAAGAAATAATATTTTCTGAAAAATTTAAGGGACAAAAGGGCATATTGTTTTCCCAAGATAATCCATCTGCTAAAGATTCTAATACAACTATTGCTAAAACATGGGAAGAAATTAGCCAAAGTGTATTAGGGGATTGGAATCTTAGTGAAGTTAATAGTGTGACAACTTTAATTGATAATAATAATGAAGTAAAAAGTATTGAAAAGTTAAAAGGTCGAGGTAATTCTGCTATTTACAAAATAAACCTATCTAATTCAAATAACTTAGCATTAAAGATTTATCCTGAGATAAGTTATCATGACAGGCTGAAATCTGAATTTAAAAGTACAGAAATCTTCAAAGAACTTAATATCCAAAATGTCCAAAGACCAGCTTCCTTTGATACCCGTTTGAATGTTGCTTCTTACGAGTGGATTAATGGTGATAAGGTTTCGATTTATGGCCCTAAAGAATTAAGATCTGCCTTATCATTTTTAAAAACTCTCCATAAAAATTCTAATGCAAAGCAATTTACAGATTTCCCTATGGCTGCAGATGCTTGCCCTAGAGGTTTAGACGTTGAGAGGCAGATTTGGCGTAGATTGTCACAATTTGACTTATTGTTGGAAAAGTATAGTGAATTAGAGCAATTTTTAAATTATGAATTCAAGCCTCTATTTAAAGAAATCATTTCTTGGTCTAAAGCCTCATGGCCCACTAATCCAAGTTATATAGAATCTATTCAAAAAGATAAACTTATCTTAAGTCCTTCTGATTTTGGGTTTCATAATTCGCTACGCTCTCAAAATGATATTCTTATATTTCATGATTTTGAGTATTTTGGCTGGGATGATCCGGTCAAGTTAATAAGTGATTTTAGTCATCATGCGGCTATGGATCTTTCTAAAGAGTTAGAGCAAATTTGGTTTTCAGAAGTTTCGGAAATATATGGTAAACACTTACTAGGAAGGTTAAGTGCAGCTTGGCCAATGTATGGGTTAAATTGGTGCCTAATAATTTTAAATGAGTTTAAAGATGAAGTATGGAGTAGAAGATGTGCTGCTGATAAAACTAAATCTGAATCACGTGAAAAACATCTCAAAACTCAACTTAATAAATCAAGAAATAAACTTAATGAATTGAGTAAAAACTATAAAAATAAATTTTTTTGGTAAAATATTATGAGTCAAATAAACAGGGTCTCAATGTATAATAATTTTTATCTTTATGATTAAAATTTATTAACTTGTTTTTTATTCATTTAGTATACTAAAAAAAAGGAGTTATTTTTTTTGTTAAATAAATATCTTATAGATAAGTCATTAAAACTTCGTCAAGATACTTTTAAAGCATTTATTGATCATGGTGAAGCACATTTGGGTGGAAGTTTTTCTATGATTGAAATGCTTTTAGCAGTTCATGAAGAAGTTATAGAGCCTGAAGATAAATTCATTTTAAGTAAGGCTCATGCATCATATCCTTATTGTATCTATTTAAATGAGAAGGGCTTCAATATACCAATAAAAACTCATTTAGAGCTTGATCTGGAAAATAATATACATTGCACAACAGGTAGCTTGGGGCATGGTTTGCCAATAAGTGTAGGAATGGCTATGGCTCGAAAAATGCAACATAAAAAAGGTAATATTTATGTCCTAATGAGTGACGGAGAGTGTCAAGAAGGGACTACTTGGGAGTCTCTTTTGATTGCAGCAAAACATAAGCTAGACAATCTCATTGTGATGATTGATTATAACAAAGTTCAGGCATTATCCACCCTTGAAGAGGGGCTTCCATTAGATAATCTCGCTGCAAAATTTGAAGCCTTTAATTGGCATACTATTGAAATTATGGATGGGCACTCATTTGACGAGATGCTTCCAAAACTGCAAGAGAAAAATTTGTCAGGCAAGCCTTGCGTTTATATCTGTCATACGATCAAAGGCAAAGGAGTAAAGCCATTTGAAGGAGATCCAGTCTGGCATGCAAGAAAAGTTAAGGTTGAAGAAGCTAAAATTATTAGTAAAGAATTGGGGCTATCATGAGAAATAGATTTGGTGAGATTATCTCTAAGTTAGCTGATGAAAATGATAAGATTATTATTCTTGTTGGAGATATAGGATATCGAGTTTTTGATAATTTTCGTGATAAATATCCTGAACGGTTTATCAATATGGGAATTTGTGAACAAAGTATGATAAGTGCAGCATCTGGTATGGCATTAGAGGGCCTTCAGCCATGGGTTTATACCATAACTCCATTTCTTATTGAGAGGCCATTTGAGCAAATAAAGCTTGATATAAATCATCAAAATGTTAATGTAAAACTTGTAGGCTATTCTGATTACCCATCACTTGGGCCGACTCATATGGAGCTTGATGGTAAAAAAACAATGGAACTTTTCAAAAATATTAAATCATTTTTTCCTTCAGATGGTGATGAGACTGAAAAAATGACTATACAGGCTAATCAAATTAAGGGTCCAACATTTATTAGCCTAAGAAGCGATCCTCTTCTTAAGTAAATCTATTACTTAATTAAAAATTATGGATTTTTTATCAAAAAACGAAAAAATACTTGAGAATGAGTTCACTAGTCAAGGTTTTATTATTAGAGAAGCAGCTGATAAAAACGCGCTCAACAAAATTCAAAAATTTATTTTTGATATACTATCTAAAAGAGGTGGTGAATCTTTAGATAAAGCCCATGAAGTTATTGATATTAATGAATTAAATAATTTTAGACTTGAGGTTATTAATGAAATTAATTCTCAACCATGGTTAAGAGAGGCTTATTATTTGATAGCAAAGCCATATTTAGATTTATTAGTAGGAAATGAGTTAGCAATGCAGTCAAGGGTAAATTTAAGTATACAATTACCTGATGATAGCAGCTCTTTGTTGCCACTTCATGCTGATACATGGTCTGGCGACTCTCCTTTTGAAGTTGTTGTTTGGCTTCCTCTTGTAGACTGCTTTAAAACTAAAAGTATGTATTTGCTTCCACCTAAGGCTTCCGATAATTTATCTGATAATTTTAAGCTTTATGCTCAAGGAAATAGTGAGGAGCTCTTTAATTCCATCAAGAATGAAATTAATTGGATTAAGATAAATTTTGGTGAGGTTTTAATTTTTAATCAATCCTATCCTCATGGAAACCGTATTAATAAAGAAAGTGAAACTAGATGGTCAATGAATTGCAGGTTTAAAGGTCTTTTTACGCCTTATAAAGACAAAAAAATTGGTGAATTCTTTGAACCAATAACTTTACGTCCAGTCTCTAAAATTGCTATGAACTATAAACTCCCTAATACTGATTAAATAACTTAATGAAAAAAGAGATACAAAAAAGTTTTCGTGGATATATTTTTAGTAGGTCATTTATGGAAGAGAGGGTGCCTCAACATGTTCAAAATATTGTAATCCGTGATTATTGCTTAAAGAAGAATATTCTATATTTATTAAGTTCAACAGAATATGCTATGGAAAATAGTGCCTTAATGCTAAGACAGTTGGTAAAAGACTTACCAGATATTGATGGAATTGTAGCTTACAGTATTTTTCAAATGCCTGAAGATGATTACGAGAGGCAAAGTATTTTTAATAGTATATTGGCAATAAAAAAAGAGATTCATTTTGCTGTAGAGGGTTTATCTTTATATGATTATGAAAGTTATAATCATATTGAGAATATCTGGAAAGTAAAAAAAACCTTGCCAAATTGCAATTTTTTGGAATAATATTAAACTAATTATTTTTGAGTCATGAATACATTTTTAAAATATGGGTAAATTAGTAAATATAGCCACATCATTACATGAGTCATCAAAGCGTGAGTATTTGGCTCGTATGGTTGATGATAAAGTAACTTGCATGAAAATTGCTAAGCAGTATGATAAAGACTATTGGGATGGGGACAGGCGTTATGGTTATGGGGGATATAATTATATGCCTGGAAGATGGAAGCCAGTTGCTGAGATACTTATTCAAAAATATAATCTCACGAATACATCTAGTGTATTGGATGTTGCTTGTGGCAAGGCTTACCTTCTTTATGAAATGAAATTAATGCTTCCTGGCTTGAGAGTGGTAGGTTTTGATATTTCTAAACATGGTATTGGAGATGCAAAGGAAGAGATTAGAGATTCAATCTTTATTCATAGAGCACAAGATCCATACCCTTTTGAAGATAATGAATTCGATCTTGTTATTTCTCTTGGCTGTTTCCATAATTTACGTATTTTTGAATTAGAAAAAGCTTTAGCTGAAACAGAGAGAGTTGCTAAGCAGGGGTATGTTATGCTGGAGAGTTACCGAAATGAGCAAGAGTTATTTAACCTTCAGTGCTGGGCCCTTACTTGCGAGTCATTTTTTGATCATAAAGAGTGGCCCTGGATCTACAGCCACTTTGGTTATAATGGCGACTACGAATTTATATATTTTGAATAATACTATAACCAGTTTTGATCTGTTATTTAAGTGCCCTATTCAATGTAAAAAATATAATTAAAAATAAAGCAAAATGTTTGGAGAAAAAATTATGTATGTCCCCTTTTTTGATTTAAAAGTTACTGACGCTTCACTTAGAGGAGAATTACTAGAGTCTGTTGAAAATGTTTTTAAACATGGGCGGATTCTTTTGGGACCAGAAGTTACTGAGTTTGAAGAGAAAGTAGCAAAAGAGGCTGGTGTCAAATATGCAGTTGGTTTGAGTTCTGGCTCTAGTGCATTATACCTTGCATTAAAGTGCTTAGATATTGGCCCAGGTGATGAGGTTATTACTACGCCACTTACCTGGATTATCACTGGCAATGCGATTGTTGAATGTGGCGCTACTCCAGTATTTGTAGATATAAATGATGATTTTAATATTGATCCAGATGCAATAGAAAAAGCAATTACAAAAAAAACAAAAGCAATAATTCCAGTTCACTTCACTGGACTCATGTGTGAAATGGATCGTATTTTTGATATTGCCAAAAGACATAAAATACATGTGATTGAAGATGCTGCTCAAGCCTATGGGGCAAAGTATAAATCAAAAAAATCTGGCCCATTTTCTACAATTGGAATTTTCAGTATGAATTCAATGAAAGTTTTGGGTGGTTTTGGAGAGGCTGGAGCTGCAGTCACAGATAGCTTTGAACATTATGAAAAATTAAAAATTCTTCGTTATACAGGTACTAAATCAGATCCAAATAAAATAATAACAAATGAAGCAATTTACCCTTCTCTGAATCACAAAATTGATACAATTCATGCTGCAATGTTGTTAGTGATGATGAAACACCTTCCTGAAAGGATGAATAGAAGACAGGATATTGCAAATAGATATAACAAAGCTCTCTCAAATTTGGTTATTTGCCCTAATTTTATTAAAGGCGATACGCATGCACTTTACACTTATGTTATTCAAGCTGAAAAAAGAGATGAGTTAATGAAATATCTTAATGATAATGGCATTGAGACAAAAATTTATCATAAACCACTAGTATCTGATGCGCCGATTTTTAAGCAATATGTGAAAGAGGATACTCCAAATGCTAGGGTAGTTCTAAGTAGATTTTTGAGTATTCCAGGCCATGAAAAACTTTCTGATGCGCAGGTAGATTATGTAATAGAAAAAATAACCTTTTTCTATAAAGGTAGCTAAAATATCAAATAAAATTTAAATAGGGGATAAGTATGAAAAATAACAATTCATTTACACTTGTAACAAAGTGTAAATTATGTAGATCTAAAGATCAAATAAAGGTTTTAGGATTGTCACCAGTTCCAATTGGTGACAGGTATCTGCCAGAATCAGAAAAGTCGATAGTACTTGAGGAGTTTCCTATGGATATTATGATGTGTCAAGAATGTGGACACTATCAAAACAGTGGTTTTGTAAATCCAGAGCTAATTTACTCGCATTATCTTTCAAGGCCAGCAACTACAAATCCAGTATTATCAGATGCATATAAGAGTTACGTTTCAGATCTTTTAAAGTTAACCAAAAAATCAGAGTTATTTGCCGTTGAAGCTGGAAGCAATGATGGTGCATTTGTTAGTTATTTGCAGGAGAGAGGAATCAAAGTATTAGGGGTTGAACCATCTCTAAACCTTTCTAAGCAGGCGAATGATCGTGGTATTCCAACATTAAATGATTATTTTGGCTTTGACGTCTCAAAAAAAATTAAAGAACAATATGGAGAGGCAGATTTCTTCGTCGCGAACCATACTTTTTCCAATATTATAGATAATAATGATTTTGTTACAGGTGTTAAGAATCTTCTTGCGGCAAGCGGTGTTTTTTCAATGCAGACTCACTATCATTTAGCTGTAATTGAAAAAGATCTTGTTGAAAATTTTACGCATGAACATCTTTCTGGTTTTTATGTTAAACCACTAGTTTCATTTTTTGCCAGTCATGATCTAGAGTTGTTTGACGTTGAAGTAGTTCCTGCAAAAGAAGGTTCTATTAGATGTTTTATTCAGCATAAAGGTGGCCCTAACAAGCTTCAACAATCTGTTGCAGACACTATTGCTTATGAGGAATCTATCGGCATGGATAAAGTTGATAGGCATCTTTCACTAACAAACTTTATAGAGACAATTAAAACTAGACTTCATGATTTGTTAGATTCTGAAGTAGAGAAGGGAAAAACAGTAGCTGGATTTGGTACATCGATAGGAGCTACAACATTTTCATATAATTATGAGTTAGGTGAATTATTATCATTTTTTGTAGATGATGATCCTTATCGGCATAATTTAATTAGTCCTGGATTGCAAATACCAGTTTTACCTTCAAAGGCGATATACGAGAAAAAGGCAGATTATGTAATTATATTGGCACCACTTTATGCAGATGCAATTATGAGAAATAACCAAAAATACCTTGATGAAGGAGGCACATTCATAAAAATATGGCCTGAATTTGAGGTTATTAAAAATGCCTGAAGTAATAAAAAATAATAGTGATATTTTATTTGTCAATCATAAAATGATTGAGGAAATAAAATATGAGGCACTTCAATCATCAAGACATATGGCTCGCTTATTAATGCATTTAAGTCATGAAGATATGGTCCAAGAGATGTTAATTGCCATGGGGAAAAATTGCTTAGTAACTCCAAATAGTTCAATAGGGAAATCTGAATCTCTGCAAGTAGTAGAAGGGCGACTTTTACTGGTCATTTTTGATCAGAATGGAAATGTTGTTAAGGAAGAGGAAATGGGTCCAATAGGCAGCAATTTTTCATCTATATATCGATTAAATTCTACTCCATGGCATACTATGATTCCTCTTACTGAAATGGTTGTTGTTCATGAAACATTGCAAGGCCCTTTCGGGAGCTCTTCTGAAGTTATGCCCAATTGGGTGCCATCCGAAAGCTCTAGTATGGAAAAATTTATTCAACAAATTTTAAAAAATTCTGGATTAGCTTGAAGAAAAATTGCCAAATATGTGGAAGTAAGTCAGTCAAAATACTTCTAGATTTTGGATTACAGCCCTTATGTAATAGATTTAGTAGTGCTCCTGGTCAAGAAGATTATTTCTATCCTATGGTTTTGGGGCAATGCGAGAATTGTAGTTTGATTCAACTTACTGAGACGGTTCCTGCTAGTGAAATAATACCAAAAGTTAATTGGCTAAAATATAGTGAACCAGAAGGTCATCTGGATAATCTTGCAAAAATTATCTGTAATTTAGAAGATTTACCAGTTAATCCAGTGGCTTCTGGAATCACATACAAAGATGATTCGTTGCTTAGAAGACTTAATGAAAATTCCTTTAAAAAAACATGGCTTATTGATCCTAAACTAGACCTAGAAATAAATCAAAAAGGTATTGCTGGAGAAACTATTATTCCCAAATTAACGAATAGTTCAGTATATAAAATTACTGATAAATACGGTTATGCGGATGTTGTTATTGCAAGGCATGTTTTAGAGCATGCTTTAGATACTCAGGCTTTCCTTTCTTTAATTTGGAATATGATTAAACCGGGAGGATATATAGTTTTTGAGGTTCCAGATTGCACGAAACAATTGAAATTCAATGATTATAGTATGCCTTGGGAGGAGCATATTTTATATTTTGTTCCAGAAACGTTGAAATCTTCGTTTGGATATACTTCATACGATTTAGTAAAATATTTGCATTATTCATACTCATCAGAAGATGCTCAGGTTGCTATTGTTCAAAAACCTAAGGCTATTAAATTTAAAAAAAATATACAAGCATCTTCTGATAAATTTATTGTTGCAAAGGAATATGCTAATAATTTTGAAAACCATAAGAATATAGTCTATTCTTACCTAAAAGAGTATGTAGCAAAAATAGGAAAAATTGTATTTTATGGTGCGGGACATTTGTCAGTCATGTTAATTAAATCTCTAAACATTGAAAATTTTATTGAATGTGTGATTGATGATACAGAGCATAAACAAGGTCTTTATCTTCCTGGTACGTCTTTGCTAATAAAACCAAGTGAATTTATGGAAAATGAAAATATATCTCTATGTATTCTATCTTTAAGTATTGAATATGAAGATAGAATAATAAATAATAATCAGCGATTTGTTGATAAAGGAGGAGTTTTTCTTTCCGCTTTTTCAATGCAGCAAAATTCTCTTTTCAATTCGGCTAGGAATAGTCTTCAACTATGAAAACTACCATTTTTAATAATGAGGTTTTATATGCTGAAGACTCAATAGTTCAGATAGACTCTTTGGATATTGCAGAATTAAAATTGAAAGCAAAAAAAAATCCACGAAAGAGAATTAGAGTTTGTGCTCATAAAAATATAGATGAGAATATACATGAAATGCTTATAGTTCATGAGAAAAACTGCTATGTTAGGCCTCATAAACATACTGGTAAAACTGAGAGCTTTCATATCATTGAGGGTAAGGCAGACGTAATACTTTTTCATGAGGATGGATCAATTGATCAAGTAATATCAATGGGAGAAATTACAACGGGACTTAAATTTTACTATCGGCTTCCTCCTTTTCGTTTTCATACATTATTAATTCATAGTGATGTTTTAGTCTTTCATGAAATAACTAGTGGGCCTTTTAGGATTGAAGATACAATCATGGCGCCATGGTCTCCTGAAGAAACTGAAGAGGATAAGGTCTCTCACTATATGGATAAACTTAAAGACTTTATTACAAATTAAAATTAACAATGAGTCAAAAAAAAATCAATAAAACAATTGCTAGTGAAACAACGTCTTTACCAGAGAGTATAGAGTCTCACGGCTTTGTTTATAGTGATAGCTTTAAGAGAATTGAGCGGATTACTGCAAAATTTAATGGATTTAATAAAGAGTATTTTGTTTCAGATTTTGGAGAAAAGTCGGCTGTGCTAGTTGTAATTGATGAATATATTCTTCTTGTAAGGCAGTATCGTTTGTTAATTAATTGTCTTTCCTTTGAAGTCCCTGGCGGTAAAGTTGATGATGGAGAAACTCCTGAGATTACTGCTGCACGTGAATGTAAGGAAGAAACAGGAGTAATGATTAATAATTTAAAGCCACTTATTGAATATGATCCCGATTTAGAGTATACCAAGAATCATACTTATGTTTTTTATACAGAAAAGATAGATATTAGTCAATCTTCTGAAAAGAAAGATCATGAGTGGGTTCCTATGAATAAATGTTTAAGGATGATTGAAGATGGTGTCATAACTGATAGTCTTTCCATTATTGCAATAATGGCTTATAAACTTAAATATGGAGTCTAAATAGAATCGTGAGTAATAATAAAACTATTCCTTGGTGGAGGGTAAATTTTTCAGAAGATGATGTTGCAAAAGTATCTGAGTCAATTCGTAATGAGAATATTAGTATGGGCCGAGTAACTGAGGAGTTTGAAAGTCGTATTGGAGAAGCATTAGATATTCCTTATGTTGTTGCAACAAGTAGTGGAAGTACTTCACTTCTAATGACAATGATGGCTCTTGGCATTGGGGCAGGAGATGAAGTGATAGTTCCAAACCGAACTTGGATTGCGACAGCACATGCGCCTATGATACTTGGTGCAAAACCTATTTTGATTGATGTATTACCTGACCGGCCAGTAATGGATACAGCTCTTATCAAAGAGAAAATTACTTCTAGAACAAAAGCTATCATGCCTGTGCAACTATGTGGGTGCGCAGTAGAAATGGAAGAAGTTTGGGATATCGCTAAAGAATATAATTTGATTGTTGTTGAGGATGCTGCTCAAGGTCTATTTTCAAAATATAATGGTAAATATGCAGGTACTCAATCAGAAGTAGGATGTTTTTCTATGTCTGTTGCAAAGCTTGTTTCCAGCGGTCAGGGAGGTTTTGCCGTAACAAAAAATAAGGAGCTTTATGAGCAAATGAAACTAATACGAACTCATGGTGTAGCCAATGTAAATGCTGCTTCCTCGTTTACTCGCATGGGATGTAATTTTAGATACACAGATCTTCAAGCTTCTTTAGGATTGGTTCAATTAGCAAAAGTTCATGAAAGAATTAACAACTTAAATGTTATATATAAAATGTATCAAGATGCTTTTCAAGGAATGGAATGGATTAAATTAATACCTGTCTATATTGAAAATGGAGAAATACCCCTATATGTTGAAGTGATGGTTAAAGAGAGGGAGAAACTTATTGCATATCTTGAATCACACAATGTCCAGTCAAGGCCTATTTATCCAGATCTTGATAGTGCCACTTATCTTGAGTCATATGATATTTTTCCAAATGCCCAATTATTTGGGACAAATGGGTTGATATTGCCTTGTGGACCAGATCAGCCTCTTGAAAATATTGATCATGTAATATCCTTATTAAAAATTTTTCGCTAACTAATGAAAATAAAATTTGTTATTTTATCAACATCTAACGTTGGTATTAGTAATTCTAATGCAATATTAGAT
>Ga0075444_10000566_pt1 | contig 21993 bp, 17 predicted proteins | sample CoawatmetaG01DNA_FD_76836 | JGI IMG/M metagenome (GOLD analysis project Ga0075444, IMG submission 76836) | Marine microbial communities from the West Antarctic Peninsula - Coastal water metaG017-DNA | ecosystem: Environmental > Aquatic > Marine > Coastal | place: Atlantic Ocean: West Antarctic... | reverse complement strand
TTGCCAATATACGACTGGCGCAATCAGCTAGCAGAACTGAAAAATCTTCAAGTCTTGGTTTTACAAAAACCAGAGTGGAAGCGTGAACAGATAGTAGAGTTTTTGCAGCTCGTGCCTGCTGCCCGCCACAATCCATGGGCACGAGAGTTCGGCTACAATCCCCGCCAGCTCAACAAGCAGTTGTAAGTAGCTACAACCAGCTGCGATCAAAAGTTAGTAGCAATAGGTAATTGTTACGAGCTATCCGCAGTCTGTAGCTCTCAAAAAATTTGGAGATAAGGGGATTCGAACCCCTGGCCTCACGGGTGCGATCCGTGCGCTCTACCAACTGAGCTATATCCCCATCTTGGTTGCAGCATTCTACGACCAGATCAATTATAGCGAGATTTAGAAAAAGAGCCCCACTTGTCAATCGCAAATAAAGGCCTAGTCCTACTTTCCGGTGATATGCTCAAAGCTTTGACAATGCCTAAAAAGAGCAATAAAGCTAAAGTCATTGTTAAATGGCGCCAATCTAGAATGATCGGTTAGTATAAAGGACTCTTATCTTATGACAGGTGAGCAATGAACGTCTCTTCCAAAATTACTCAAAAGCTAGCCGCTCTGCTAATTTTGACTGCGGGCGTCTACATGTCTTCCGAATTCGCCGATGGCAAATTCGTACGGGCTGCGTCCGAAAATAGCACTGCAGCAAAAGTCGGCAAAGCCGCACCAGATTTCACATTGACTGATACCAATGGCAAGAAACAAACCCTATCGTCTTATAAGGGTAAGTTGGTTGTGCTTGAGTGGCTCAATCATGGCTGCCCCTTCGTCAAGAAGCACTACAGCTCTGGCAACATGCAAGCTTTGCAAAAAGAGTACACCGCTAAAGATGTAATCTGGTTGTCGATTGTAAGTTCGGCTGAAGGTAAACAGGGCTTCCAAAGCAATGCCGAGCATAATGCTGCGATGAAAGCAGCCGGTGCTGCACCAACCGCGATACTGATCGATAGTGACGGCACTGTTGGCCACCTCTATGGTGCCAAGACCACACCGCACATGTTTGTAATCGATAAGAAAGGCCAACTAGCTTACGCTGGCGCTATCGACGACAAAACTAGTACTGACGCTGAAGAAGTCAAAACTGCCAAGAACTATGTTCGCGCCGCCCTTGATTCCCTGCTTAAAAACCAAACACCTAAAGTTGCTTCGACTCAGTCATACGGCTGCTCCGTTAAATACGCTCAGTAGAGTCTGACTGCCAAGAATGAAACAAACAAACTTTGAACCCAGCAAGATAATAAGCTGGGCCTTCATTGTTTGCTTTTGTCTGGCAAATTTGTACTTTGGCTTTATGAGCGGCCAGACGGCCCTGAGCGATCCCGACACCTGTTGGCTGGTGGCCTTAGGTCAGCACATCTATCAACACGCTAGCCTTCCAGCTGTAGATCCCTTTTCATGGACATTGACTTCTGAGCTTGCCGATAAACAGCCCTATATTGCCTACCAGTGGCTCAGTGCTCTGATATTTACGGCAATCAATAAAGTAGGCGGGGCCGCTGCTCTTCTCTACTTTACAGCTATAACAATTGTTATTAGCTTCATCATGGTGCCACTTGCCGCAGCCAACGTTTTGCGCATTTCCCCACTGCTTGTGGCTTTAGCAGCCAGTCTAGCCATTAGTGCTGGCAGCTTTCACTTTCCTTGCCGTCCGGAAATATTTTCATACTTGTTCCTCGCTCTACTGATTGCCACGGTGGTCAAACTCAGTGAAAGCAAAGGCAGCCTGCCATTCTTCGCCTACGGTTCTAGCGCTGCATTGTTTTTTGCCCTCTGGGCCAATCTTCACACCGGTTTTGTTCTTGGCTTGATGGTACTGGCGGTTACATCCTTACTAATTCCACGGGTGCCACTTTTGGCAAGCTTTCTCGGTGGCTTAATTGGTAGTTTGCTCACCCCTTATGGTGTAAACCTCTGGCAATATTTGCCCCATCTCTTTTTTTCCCAGGCAAATGAGTACAACCAAGAGTTATTTCCTCTTACAACTTATGAGCTGCTTTCCTTCGACTTCCTCGCCTTTGACATCATAGGTTTGGCTCTTTTAGCCGGTCTTGTCACTGACATAGTGATTCAAATCAAGCACAAGCTAAAACATCAACACTTTTCGCAAGCAACGTTCAACCACTTGCCCTGGCTAATACTTTCTCTAGCAGGCTTTTTTGCAGCATTGCAAAGCCGACGCCTGGTGCCCTTCGCCGCCATACTAGCCATGGGCTTTGTCTACCAATTCTTAGTCACACACAGACCAGCTCTTGCTCAATGGAACCTGCCGACAATTAAAACTCGCTACTATTTACTGCCACTAGCTCTGGCTATTTTGGGCGTAAACACTGCCATTTCGCTCTTTCACGCCACTTTGCCCAGTAGTACTTTTGGCTTTGTCGTGCCCGAAGAAGCACTCAAACTAATAAATAAAACAAGACCTGCTGGTCGTCTACTCAATGATCCCCAGTATGGTGACGTTATGGTATTGAGCGACGGAGACAAGGCGAAAGTGTTCATTGACACACGCTTTGATGTCTACGGCGATAAAATCACACTAGATTTCTGGCAAATGGCAAATTGTCGCGGCCCCTGGCAAAAACTATTAGAGCAATATCAAATTAGCTGGGTATTTTTTCCTTCAAGGGCACCAATAGTTTCCAGATTAACTCGCGACGGGGCCTGGCAAACCCTTTTCAAAGACGATAACGCTGTAATTTTGATCAAGCGCTAAAAGCAAAGCTAAAGGCCTAATGAATAACTTAGAGAAACTAGAAAGTGCAAAAGCGGAGGAAGGCCCAGGCAAGCGCTTTCAATGGCTCTTTTACTCGCTTATCTACGGTCTCTCTCTGGCGTTAATTTATAGCGAAAAAATTGTACATGGTTTTATTTTTGCCGCTGAAGATGGGCGCGTGCAAAACTATCCGGCCTTTGCCTCGGCGGGATTCTTCTGGACACCACTTTTACTGACAGGCTTTCCGGTGCTGGCGGATCCCCAGACCTGTCTTTTCTATCCAATTTGTTTTATCTCAAAGTTCTTGATTCCAGGCTATCAAGGCTGGAATCTCTATTTGCTCAGCGCTTATTTTCTCAGTGCCTTGTTTGCAGCACTATTTGCCTACCGCCTGACAAAATCGAACCTAGCGGCATTGTTGGCCGGGTTTATCTATGGCTTTGGTGGCTACCAAATTTCAGAATTACGACACGTACAGATAATACAAACAGCTGCCTGGCTGCCGCTTTTGCTCTACTTCGTCGAAGCTCTGCGCCATAGAACAAAATGGGCAACCCTACAAATATCGTTAATGGCAGCGACTAGTGCCCTGACTATTCTCGCTGGTCATCCCCAGACGGCCTCTTATATATTTGTCGCGACCGTGGCTTATGCAGCGTTTGCTGGCTCTAGTAAAAGAGATTCAGGAGAAGAAGAAAAAGTTACTGGCAAAGGAGCCAATCTCAAAAACTCCCTGATTGTTGCCGCTCTCAGCAGTGCGGCAATTCTGTTTGGTGCCTGCATCGCTGCAGTGCAGCTATTGCCCTCGTATGAACTATCGCAACAAAGTGTGCGAACAACATTCGGCTACAAAGACTTTTTAGTTGGCGAACTTGAACCAATGCAGATACTTGGTTTCATCATGCCGTACCTACTTGGTGGTAAGTTCGGCAGCCTTGAAGGTTTGCCATTTTCAGAGCAAGGTCCACCACCGGGGCTGCTCTTCTTTGGTTTCGCCCCGATAATACTGGCGCTATACGCCATTGTTCGCCTCAGAACCCAGGCAGTGGTAACCTATCTATTTGCCACCATAGTACTGTCGTTTCTCTTTGCTCTAGGTGCCCATACTCCTCTGGCACAGCTCTTTCACGCCATTCCGATTTTGGGTTCTTTTCGTGGACTCTATCGAGTATTGCTCCTTCCTGCTTTTGCTATCAGTATTCTTAGTGCTCTGGCCATCGCCCAAATTGAAACAAAAGAAGTGGCGCCCCGAACAACACTAAAAGAAGAAGTACTAACGAACTTTCAAAAACTAGGTAAGTGGAAGCACGTTCTACTCTGTTTATACGTGCTCGTAGGGGCGCTTGTACCGACATTTTTATTCGGCACTCTGCCCTTGATGTTATACAAATCAAGGCCTGAGCAGTCTTGGCGTAAACTACTCCTGGTGCTAAGCACCTGTTCAGTAATTCTTATCTATGCCATTAATTCACAGTGGTACAGAGAATCACCAAAGATTTCACAGTTCAATCCGCCCGCCGGTTGCGAACAACTGAAAGAGAAGCTCAAAGAACACAACCAACGCATTTTTACATTGAGGGGGCTAGCAGCTGATCTTGGCGAATATCCGCCAAACCTGAGCCGACTCTGGGGAGTGGACAATGCATCTGGCTACGAGCCTCTCATGCCGAGGCGCTATATGAAGCTTTTAGGCATTGCAGAAGGCGGCTTTCTACAGCCGCCCTGGCGCATTAAAGCCCAAGACCGCTCCTTTGATATTTGCGCGGTGCGCTATTTATTGGCGCCAGCCGATGCCTTTGGTGGGCGAGCCTTTGTTGAAGGAGCCTGGAAATTCTGGAAGCTAAGCAGTCAAGAAAACGGTGTCCTCTGCTACGAAAATACTCGCGCTCGACCACGCTTTTATATCGTGCCGGAACATAGAGAAGTAAGCGATAAAGAAGCTTTTGTCGCGATCAAAACCAGCGCACTTAAAGACGGTGAATTATTCGATCCCGAATCGATGGTTCTAATTGAAAGCGAAAGCGCAAGTAAAATTTCACCAAGTCAGCCAGTAGCATCGGTAGAAACTAGAGGCAATCCTGATTCCATCAGCACCATTGCCATAGACAAACTAAGCGATGAGCAGATTGAGCTTTCCACAGAATCAGATTTCAACGGCTATCTCGTGGTGGCAGATCAGTACTATCCGGGTTGGCATGCTTCGCTAGATGGACTAGATATGCCAATTCTCAGAGCCAACTACATACAGCGGGCAATTGCACTACCAGCAGGAAAACATAAAGTAGTTTTCTCATACAAACCAGAGTCATATCGCCTTGGCTTACTGATTAGCTCAATCGCTCTTGGTCTTTTGGCTCTGACTGCTCTTATTGGCGTAGTCATTGGCAGGAACAAGAGCTAATTGCGACGGAGCTTGGGGCGAACCATTCTGTCTCCGTTAGGTTGAGCAGCAGGTTTCTAGTGCCTCAAAGCAGTTCCAAAAATGTCCGATTTTCGGCTGAAAATCGGACATTTTAAAAATCGGAAATTCGTCAAAACTTCTGCGACTCAGAAATCTAGTTCTGACCCATAGAAGGATCTACAGGAACTGAATAGTCAACGCCAGCTAAGCCAAAACCAAAGAGCTTGAGAAACTCAGAGCGGTAGCTTTCGTAATCAGAAATTTGCTTGAGATTTTCAGTAGTCACTTGTGGCCAGAGGGCATCTACTTTCGCCTGCACATCGGCTTCCATTTCTTTGTCGTCAATTCTGATGCGGCCGGCGGCGTCTAGATTTGGTTTAGCACCGTTGTAGAGATTGGCAGCAAAGAGTCGATAGATTTGTTCAATACATCCTTCGTGTGTATTCTTCTCTTTCATTACTTTGTAGAGTAGTGAAATATAGAGGGGCACCACCGGAATGGCTGAACTTGCTTGAGTCACCAATGCTTTATTGATTGAGACATAGGCCTTACCACCGCTGGCAGCAAGATCTTCATTGAGCTTCTTAGCAGTGGTCTCGACATCGAGCTTAGCAACGCCAATTGAACCATCGCGGTAAATCGGCCAAGTTACTTCTGGTCCAATATAAGAGTAGGCAACGGTGATGGCTCCATCAGCCAATACATTGGCTTGACGCAAAGCATCAATCCACATTTGCCAGTCTTCACCGCCCATTACTTCTTTAGTGTCAGCAATTTCTTTTTCATTGGCTGGCTCAATACTGATTTCTTTTACTAACTCTTTGTCTGTATCGAGAGTCTTAGCAGTGAATGTATGTCCAATTGGTTTTAGTACTGATTTGAAGAGCGTTTGGCTCTTTGGATGCATACGCTGAGGCGAAGCCAAACTGTAAACAACCATGTCGACTTGGCCGAGATCTCTCTTGATTACCTCAATGGTCTGGGCCTTGATGTCGTCAGAAAATGCATCACCATTAATACTGTGACTATAAAGACCGGCTTCTTTAGCTTTGCTGTCAAAAGCCAGGCTGTTGTACCAACCAGCAGTAGCAGTCTTGCCATTGGCTGGCGGTTTTTCGAAGTAGACGCCTACTGTGGCGGCGCCGCCGCCATAAGCAGCACTGATGCGGGAGGCCAGTCCGTAACCGGTAGAGGCACCGATGACAAGTACCTTTTTAGGAGCATCCTTGATTGGCCCCTGCTTCTTCACGTAGTCAATTTGCTCTTGCACATGGGCAGCACAACCCACAGGATGGGCGGTTATGCAAATAAAACCACGGATGCGCGGCTCAATCACCACAAGATTCTCTGTAGATGTCATGCTCACCTTACTATTCTCCATATTGCAAGAAGCAGATCTTCGCCTGTGGCCGTGCTTGCTGTCAACTGTAACTAGCAGCAACATTGAGGGAGTGAGAATGTTTAAAGTGCTAAAGTATTACCGTTAGTCTAATTTTGAACCAACGAGGTGCACAACATGCATCTAGACGTGGTCCTTTTGTCGCGCCTACAATTTGCGCTGACTTTGATGTTCCACTACATCTTTCCGCCATTGACCATTGGTCTTGGCTTACTGATGGTGATTGTAGAATGGCTCTGGCTGAAGAGCAAAGACCCCTTCTATAAATCGATGGCACTCTTTTGGACGAAACTCTTCGCTATCAACTTTGCCATGGGCGTAGCCACTGGGCTAGTGATGGAATTTCAGTTCGGTACCAACTGGGCAATTTATTCCCGTTTTGTCGGTGACATATTTGGCTCAGCCCTGGCTTCAGAAGCTATTTTTGCCTTCTTTCTTGAATCTGGCTTCTTAGCTGTTTTAGTTTTTGGTTGGGATAGAGTTAGTCCCAAAATGCATTTCTTTTCTACCTGCATGGTGGCGCTAGGCTCGCTTTTCTCATCGGTCTGGATCACAATCGCCAACTCCTGGCAGCAAACTCCAGCCGGTTATCACATAGTTAAGTCGGCCAATGGCTTCTGGCGAGCCGAAGTAACCGACTTCTGGGCCATGTGTTTCAATCCATCAATGGTGCACCGCATGCTGCACGTTTGGCTGGGTTGTTTTATTCTCGGTGCATTCTTCGCCCTCAGCATTGGCGCCTTCTACATACTGAAGAAACAACACACCGCCTTCGCCAAGAAAACAATCGAAATATCACTGGTGTATGCCGCCGTAAGCAGCCTTGCCATGCTCGGCTCGGGTCACTTCCAAGCCGACGCGGTGGCCGACAACCAGCCAGCTAAACTAGCAGCCTTCGAAGGTCACTATGAAACCGGCAGCGGTGGCACACCACTTTATGCTTTTGGTTGGCCCGATGACAAAGAAAAAAAAGTGAAATTTGGCCTGGCCATACCTGGCATGCTGAGCATGCTAGTACATGGCAATTTTACTCAACCAGTCACTGGCCTCGATAAATTCCCCAAAGAAGACAGGCCGCCAGTCTTTATACCGTTTCAAACCTATCATTTGATGATTGCACTGGGCATGGCCTTCATTGGCCTCTCTCTGCTAGGTCTAGTGCTACTGAAATTCAATCTTCTCTTTCAACAACGCTGGCTCATGTGGCTTTATGTCTTTGGGGTATTAGGCGCTTACACAGCCAATGAAGCAGGCTGGATAGCGGCCGAAGTAGGCAGACAACCCTGGGTAGTTTATGGCCTGCTGAGAACCAAAGACGGTGTCTCGCACTCAGTGACAGCAGAGCAAGTACTAGGCTCTATGATCATGTTCGGCATACTCTATAGCTTTCTCTTTGTGGTTTGGGTGATGGTGATGAACACCCGCATTCAAGCTGGACCGCCAGTGGTTGCTGACATAGTTAAGGAAGACGAAAAGCTTGCCCCCGTGGCAAAAAAAGGTGTAGGTCAGTTCATGGCCGCAATTGGCAATCTATTGCAACGGGGGCCAGCTTCTCTGTCGGAGACCTGGCGCGGACCAGCCCCAACTGAAGAAAGCAAGAACGTAGAAAGTAAGAACGTAGAAAGTAAGAACCTAGAATTTAAGAAAGAAGAGGACAAACCATAATGGATTACTCTTTAAATTTCATTTGGTTTATTCTGCTTGGCATTTTGCTTACCGGCTATGGCATTCTTGATGGCTTCGACCTCGGCGTCGGCATCCTGCACCCCATTGCCAAAACCGACGAAGAGCGCCGCTTAATCATCAACTCCATAGGTCCACTATGGGACGGCAACGAAGTCTGGTTAGTCACTTTTGCTGGTGCTCTTTTTGCCGCTTTTCCCGACGTATACGCTCTGGCTTTTTCAAGCTTCTATACAAATTTGATGATCATTCTCTGTGCCCTAATCTTTAGGGCTGTCTCGATTGAATTTCGCAGCAAACACCCAGCTAAGTTCTGGCGTCAATTCTGGGATGCTTGCTTCTTTCTCTCCAGCCTTAGCGCGTCTTTCTTATTTGGCTACATTGTCGGCCAGCTCTTTTTGGGCTTGCCCATCGACGGCCAGCTTGAACTGCACAAAGAAAAAATGTCAGTGCTTGAGTTTTATCCAGTTATTACAGGACTCTTAGCCGTTGCCACCTGCGCCATGCATGGTTCCATTTTTCTCTATCTTAAAACCGAGGGCGAATTGCAAGAGCGCATTCACAACTACATTTGGCATACCTATGGCATCTTTGTCATGGTTTATATGCTCACCACAATTTTCACTCTCACTCAAATACCTTCCGCCACAAGCAACCTCAAGCATTACCCCTGGCTATGGTCTGTGGTGCTAGTCAACATTTTGGCCATCGGCAACATTCCCCGCACTATTTTTCTCAAGCAACCGGGCTATGCCTTTCTTTCGTCCATTGCCACAATAGGCGCTCTGGCGGCCCTATTCGGGATAGCCATTTTCCCCAATCTAATTGTCTCCAGCATAGACCCGAATCTTAGCCTCAGTATTTACAATTCGGCATCGTCCCAAGGCACACTTAAAACCATGTTATTTATAGCCGTACTCGGCCTACCGTTCGTCTTTAGCTACACGGTAATTGTCTATTGGGTCTTTCACGGCAAGGTAGCCCTTGGTAAATTTAGCTATTAGGCTTTGCTATTGTCTGCAATTTTTCACGGCTTTTTCACACGGCCCATCTTATCTTCAATGAAGACGGCGGGCGGCCGATTAAAAGGCAAAGTGAGAAAGCAGATGGAACAAGCGCATTTAGTAGACGACCTAGACCAAGCAATTGCAGAAGAGCTTAAGCTTAGCTTCCAAAAGCTAAGACGGGCAGCTTCCTTCGATAAAGAACTAAAAAAGATAATTGAGGCTACTTTCCAGAACTATCAAAAGGCCTTGCCCAAGTCATAGCATGGCGCGGCCAGAAAGTTTTCATTTCATTCCCACCAGAACTGCCAAAGGTCACAGTCGCTAATTTCACTTGCCAAACGACCAATGGAGCCCAAGGATTGCAAGACGCTATCAGGGCAATAGCGAAAATGCTCAATCGCCAATCTTGTGGCCGCAGTGGCGTTAACTGGTTTGGCCACATAAAAATAAAGAGAGTCGGGCCCAAGGCCTAATATTTTTGGTTTCGCTGCATATCTCTCCGCCCACCTTCGCATTAAAGCCAAATGAACATGAGCCGGCGGCATGTCATTAACGCCGCCCATATGAAAAAACGCTGGTACAAGGTCGGTTTCAGGCACTGGTACTAACATTAGATACTGCACGCTATCGATTAATTGCTGCGCCCGCGTAGCAGCAATTTGCTGTTGTCGCAAACTGCTCTCAGGCTCAGGCCGGGCCTCTATTGCCGCATCCTGACGCACTTCCAACCAAGCCTCAATATCAACTTCGCCGGCAGCTCCTTGGTAGTCTCTAACTGTGGGCACTCTATGGCTGGCGCGAAGTTGAGCCAATACTGGCACTAGCTCAATTTTCTCAAGCTGATCTAGCTTCAGTGCTGCTTTCTCAAAGGCATCAGTAGAAAGAGTACAGTCGCTACCAGCGAGAAAACGCATCACCGAAGCATAGCCTAGCCCGCTAGCCGCCTTTTGTCCTTGCTCTTGGTCGTCACTTTTGTCATCGCTGGAATTAACTGGAGCTTCAGTGGGGGCAGTAAGCGAATCCGGTCTATGAATACCCTGGAGAGCCTGGAGTAGCTTTTGCCGTAAAACACCTTCTCTAGCTTCAGACACATCGGTAGCTTCAGTCACTTCCAAAATTTCAGCGGCAGCAGGGCCAACTGACAGAGAACGCATTGAAAAACTATCAGTGGGCGCAAAAATGTTATCGCTGTCGGCACGGCAATCTAACAATGGGTCTTGCCAAAAGTCTTGCGAGAAATCTTGATAGAACTCCTGGGCCTGGTCTAGGCTGGCGCTGAGATACTGTAGACGCTCTAGCTCATCAACAAACACTGCCGAATAACCCAGGTTAGCCAGTAACTCATTGAGCCTGAGCCACTGATAAACCTTCATATCCTTAAATTTGCGCAAGACGAAAAGACCATTGAAACTGCCTATTTGCAGCGGTCTAAGATCATCAAAGCCGATCTGTGCCGCTCCAATCACCTGCTTCAGGGTGCCCAGATCTACCACAGACTGCACCAACTTCACCTCACCCATAAAATAAGAGCCTTGCCTAATCGTAGATATGCCGCACGGTGATGCGGCAGTACCGCAAAAAAACATTAGAAGCGCAAGAATCAAAGTTCTTTGGGCAAATACTTATTACCGGCCTTTGCTGCGCCTTAAGTAAGTCACGCTCTAAGGCAAAAGAGGTTTAATCGTGAAAAACTCTACTGTATTACTTGTCGACGACAATGCTGACCTGCGCAAGCTGGTGTCGAAGACACTGACTTGCCTTGGTAATTGGCAGGTCGAGACCGCCGAATCTGGGCTAGCGGCGCTGCAATTTCTTGAGAATCATCGACCGGATCTCATATTGATGGATGTCTCCATGCCTCAAATGGATGGCGTCGCCACCATTAATGAAATCAACAAACGGCAGCAGTGGCGCAGCATTCCCATTATCTTGATTACAGCCCGAGTACAAATTCATGAGATGAATCAATACCGCCATCTACCAATTGCCGGTGTCATTTCCAAACCCTTTGATCCGATGAAACTTCCAAGCCAAATCCAGCGTTTGTTAGAGCAATGGTCACCAACAGGCGAAAATTTGCGAGTAGCCATAAGTGATTGATAATTCTCAGCCCCTAGACTTTCTTGAAAACGCTCCCATCGCTCTGCTACAAACCGATAGTAGCGGCAACATACTGAGGGCCAATCAAGCCGCTCGAGAATTATTACAGACAAAGATAGTTAACAACGAACAAACTCTGAAGCAACTTTTTTCTAGCCCAGAACTTGGCGAAGAAGCTCTACTACAGCTAAAGAATGCTGGCATTCTCAAAGAATTTGCCGCAGTATTTAAGACCGCTGATGGTAAATTGCGGCACATAGTAATCGATGCCAATATCTCCTTGAATAAGCAAACCGGTGCAGAAGAATATAGTTTCTTCATGCGCGACATCACGGCCAGCTGGCTGAAGCAAAGCCAGGCCAATGCTCAGTTTGAGATTACCAAAGTGCTAGTGGGCGCAACGGCTATAGTCGATGCCCTGGGACAAATCTGCACCACTCTTTGTACTTTACTGTCATTTGAAATTGGCATAGTCTGGCGCATCGATGAACGGGCCAATCGCATGTCGCGGCTAGTTCACAAGGTTGTTAGCGAAACAGATAAACATGATTATCTAATTGCTCGCTCTGTCAACGTTCCACTTTCGTTGTCAACCGGATTTCCAGCCACAATTTGGTTCAACGGCAAAGGTAAAGTCTATACAGACATCGAACAATATGACACCTGCTTTAGTGAACCAGCATCTCGCATTACCAAAACCTATCCTGCAGTCGTAGCCTTTCCTATCTGTATCGGCAACCGTATTTGGGGGGTGATTAGCCTTCTATCAACCCGCGCCACACCAATTAGCAATGAACTTGTAACGACTCTTGAGTCGATCGGCTATCAAATTGGTAACTTTGTCGATCGCATTGAAGCCAACGAGGCCTACCTTAAGAGCCAAGAGCGCTATTACGTTGCCATCACAGGCTCAAACGATGGCATTTGGGACTGGGATCTAGTCACGAACGAAGTATTTTATTCGCCTCGCTACAAATCTCAATTAGGATTTGAAGAGAATGAATTAGCCAATCACTTTGACACGTTCCGCTTACTCTGCCATCCCGACGACTATCAAGAAGTAATGGATAAAGTACAGCGCCACATTGACACGAAACAGCCTTACGAAGCAGAAATGCGCTGTCGCACCAAGAACGGTGACTATAAATGGATATGTGCCCGCGGCCAAGCAATTTGGAATGCCCAAGGCCGAGCCATCAGAATGGCGGGCTCGCATCGGGACATTACAGAACTAAAAGCAGCAGAGAAAACAAGACGAGAGTATGAACAACGATTACTCGACAGTGAATCGATGTTTAGGCAACTGGCCGAAAATATTCGCGAAGTCTTCTGGATTATCTCGGCCCGCACAGATGAATTTATTTACGCCAGCCCGGCCTTTGAAGAACTTTGGCTAGAGGGCTGCGATCAACTCTACAAGAATAAAGAAGTATTCTTCAACCCCATCATTGAAGACGACCGAGTGCGCGTAAGAAAAGCACTGCAAGGGCTAATGCTTGGCACTGACGGCCAATATGGCCAGGGCTTCGACCTCGAATTTCGTATCGAAACAGAAGACAAAGAAATTCGCTGGATCTGGTCTCGAGTGTTTCCAGTCTTAGACAAATCAGGAGCATGCGATCGACTTTACGGTATCGCCCATGATATCACAGAGAAAAAGGAAGTAGAGCGTCGAGTCAGTGAATTCTATTCCACGGTCTCGCACGAATTGCGCACACCGCTGACTTCCATAAGAGCCGCCCTAGGATTAATCGAAGGTGGAATGACCGGCGAAATTAGCAGCGAGACCATGGAGTATGTCAGCATCGCCCGAGACAACAGTGACCGCTTAATTCGCTTGATCAACGACATTCTCGATATACGTAGGCTAGAAGCCAACAAATTAGAAATGAAAATCGAGACTGTTGCTCCCAGTCAGTTATTAGAAAGCACCATTGATTCGCTTAGAGCCTTTGCCGAGGAACGAGGTGTAACTGTCAGCTTTAACTTAGAATCGCAAGACCGCGATATCATCGGCGACCGTGATCGGCTGATGCAGGTACTTACCAACCTAATTTCCAACGCTTTGAAATATACTCCACGAGGCGGAACCGTTCACGTCAGCAGTACTAACAACGGCCCCAATGTCAAAATCAATGTAACCGATCAAGGGCCAGGTATTGCCGAAGAACACATGCAGGGACTATTCGGGCTCTTCCAACAACTAAGCTGTGTTGAAAACGAATTCAACACTGGCTCAGGCTTGGGTCTAGCTATTTCAAAAGCGCTGATAGAAAAGCTGGGCGGAAATATTGGAGCGGAAAGCAGACTCGGCGAAGGTGCTACTTTTTGGTTTGAGTTGCCCGCCCTCGAAAGCATCGAGGAGCAAGGCGCTAACAGCACGCAAACTAACTGCGCCCCAGAAGAAGATAGAGAGGAAGAACCGGCCCTGGTGCTGCTGATGGAAGACAGCGACTCAATTGCGCTAATTCTCAAGACACTAATTACCCGCACTGGTTATGATTGCGTCCGCGCTGCCAACATCGCCGAAGCTCAAACTCTAGCTGAGAATAAGCGTCCAGATTTACTCTTTGCCGATATAAACCTACCTGATGGCAACGGCCTCGACTTTGTCAATTGGATGCATGAAAAATTCGCAGCACAATCAATACCAGTCATCGTACTTAGCGGTGCAGAAGCCAATATTGGTCGCGTGCATCATCCAGAACTGGTGGACTGGATAAAAAAACCATTTGAAACTGAGGAGATTTTACGGCTAACGAAACTTCGCGCAAAAAAACTTCCTCGACGACTAGACACCGCCAAAACTACAAGTACTAGCTAAACAGAACTAGAACTAAAACTAATATCCCCAACGCATCAAGCAAGCACCCGCACTCAGCCCTGCGCCCATGGCCGCAAACAAGACGAGATCGCCTTTTTTCAAGCGCCCCTGGTCTAAAGCTGTACCGATTGCTAGAGGCAAGGTACCAGCGGTGGTATTACCGTATTCGTCAATATTTACTATGACTTTGTCCATTGACATACCAAGGCGATCTACGGCCGCTTTGATAATGCGCAGATTGGCCTGGTGCGGGATGAAAAGATCTATATCAGCTCCGGTCAAGCCATTGCGAGCGAGCAAACGAGCGCAAAGCTCTGGCATACGCTTTGAAGCGAACTTGAAGACCACTGGTCCGTCTTGTTTGACAAAGTGCATTTTGTCGGCAACAGTCTGAGCAGAAGCTGGGAACTGGCTGCCTCCGCCAGGCATGCAAAGATAGTCACCGCCCGAACCATCAACTTCGTGCAAGAAATCGATGAAATAGCCGTCTTCTTTCGAGGGAGATGGCTGTATCAATGCAGCACCGCCACCATCTCCGAAGATGATACAAGTTTGCCTGTCGGTATAGTCAATGATTGATGACATCACGTCCATGCCAATGGCCAAAACATTTTTATGGGCGCCAGTAGCAACGAACTGCACACCGACTTGCATGGCGTAAAGGAAACCAGAACAGGCAATAGAGAGATCAAAGCCCCAGGCGTTCTTAGCACCAATCTTGTCTTGCACCAGGCAAGCAGTGGCCGGTAACATCATGTCAGGTGTAACCGTACCAACAATAATCAAGTCCACTTCACTGGCATCAACGCCAGCTGCGGCAAGTGCCTTCTTCGCCGCTTCAGCAGCCAAGTCAGAGCAAGTTACGCCCTTATCAACTATATGTCGCTGCTTTATACCTGTACGCTCGACTATCCATTGATCACTTGTCTCTACCATCTTTTCGAGATCGGCATTGGTGAGCAATTTGGGAGGAACGGCGGTTCCGACTGCGGCGATGCGGGCGAGATGAAGTTTGCCGCCTTCTTCTATGGCTGGTTTATTCAGGATTAACTCCAGATGATGAGCATAAGTCAAACGCTAAGCCACTATTCTAAAAGAATTTAGGGACGGATAATCGCATTCTGGGTGAGATCACATTCACCTATGACTAATGCCGCGCCAATGGCCTTCTTAATTTTAATAATTGCTAAGTGCTCTTGGTCATGGTCAAAGCCATCATCTGCTGATAGATTTTCGAGTCCATTATGGCCAGAAACTTACGGCCGTCTTTTAACTCACACATGGCGCAGACTTGTTTGCGATTACCGCCCATGGCCAAACCGGCAATCAGACCCAACGGCCCAAAAACAATATTGCCAACAACTGCCCAACCGAGGGTCTGAGCTAGATTCTTGGCCGATTCTTCAGTCTGAATTTGCATTGATTTCAAATCAGTGGCAAGGTTGACCTGGTCAAAACCACCCCAAAGCACACCCATCTTGAATTCCCAATCACCGGCTGTGAGATCTCCGGCCAGTATCTTCACCTTGTTGTTCTCGAACAATTTGGTAACTCTTTCCATACTCAGCCTCGAATCACTAATACTTAGCTCAATATACCCGAACTTGCCATGCTACGAAATTACTTAATGCTCTCTTGACCGTTCTTGACCTGGCAAGGCGAACTAGCTAGCATTGCCAAGTCTCAAAGATATATCGCAGCCTCAGCTATGGCTCCCGACCATACTCTCCTAGAGCATGCTTCCCCAGACCATACCTTCAAGGATTCAAATTGAAAATTAAGAGTGTTATCACTCAGTTGATCGTCTTTTTGTTGCCGATAATGGCTGCCCTGTATAACACGTTCGAGTTGCCCGACTTTACCCGCAGCATAATCTGGGACTCTGCTCACTACATTCTCTCAGGCAAACTCTTGTCGTCCTGGTTAACCGATGTGTACCACGGCCACTATGTTAGCCCTCACGACTGCGAAATGGGCTATTCTCTGCTGCTTGACGGCATGATCATGCCTAGTTTTGCCGCTTTACTAGTCAAAATCGGCAGTTTTTTTAAAGCTGGCCCAGAAAGCGCCTATACCTCAGCATTAGTAGGTCAATGCCTACTGGCCGGACTGAACTCACTGCTGATTTTCCGCATCAGCCGCCGCCTCGGCTTCTCCCGCACCCTCTCCTGTGCCGGCGGATTGGCATGGGGCCTTTATCCCGGCCAGGTGATTGGGGCCTCACGCTTCATGAGTGAGCCTTTGGCAGCAACAATGTCACTCGTTTTTGTTCTGCTGCTCTCCTCCTTACTGCCACGGGGCAAATCGGTTGAGCCCAGAGCTCTCTCCGTCAAAGACTTGCTCAAAGCCTTTGCTGCAGGCATGTCACTGGTCTTGCTCACACACACAAAAGCAGTAATGGCACCAGTAGCCATGGTCATTCTCGCCCTCACTTTGTTGAATCTGCGCCCAAGGCACAGAGCAATAACACTAGTTGGTGTCTTTGCCACTGGCGCCTTTATCACTCTCACACCATGGCTAATGTTCACCCAGGCAGCAATTCAGCACAGAACACTCTTGCCAGAGAGAATGCCGGGTTTCAATATGGCGGCTGGCAGTGATCATAACGTCGATGGCTGGGCACCATTTCCTAAGACCGAATACGTAAACCTAATAGAGCACGACAAACCAAACATCACCCTTGCTAATGCTCTCAGGAAAAATCCACTTGAACTATGTGCTCTCTTTGCCCGCAAAATCGAACGACTTTTTCGCAATGGCTGGAACGACTTCTACTACAGCAGCCTTGGCCTCGCCAAACCAGCTCAGATACTGATACACCAACTGCTTTTATTGGGCGGAGGCTTAGGCGCCGTCTATCTAATCGTCACTGAGCGAATTCTCCGCACAAATATAAGGCAGTTAAGTGGCAATGACTTAATCAAAGTTTCGGCACTACTGATGGTAGCATCGAGCTTGATCTTTGTCTTCTTCGAAGCACAAAGCCGCTATGCCTTTCCTGCCATGGCCTGGGTTATGGTCTTAACCATAATCGGCCTAGACCATTTAGAACACACCTGGCATTCCCGTGCCCTTGGTGCTAGTTGCGTTCTGGCCATGCTATTTGTCGTGATCAATCGCATAGAGCTGGCTCCCCTTCTAGTTAAGCCGCTGGGTAGCATCGAAGCAGCCACAGTCGCAGTAAACCTGGCACTATCACTGAGTTTTGCCGTCTGGCTGACGGCCTGCTGTCGAGCGGCCGAAGCCAAGCGAGTGGGAGGGAAACTCTTACCTGGTGACTACTTCTCGTACATCATTCTCACCGTGGCCTTTTTGATCAGTTTCACATTCCTCCACTTAAAAGAGCAATACGCCTTGCCGCCTGAATGGTATTGCCAATTGGCCCCGGGTCAAACGATTGAGAGACGATTTAAAATCCCCCAGCCAATCGCCCAGAGCATCTCTAATCGGCTCCCCCAGAAGCGAAACTGGGCAGCAGTTCTAATTGACGGCAATGACGAGATCGCCAGCAGCACAGTCAAAGTTAACGGCATTCAAATTGAAGAAAAGCCAGAGCTGCTTATCCCAGCCGTCGATAAAGAAGTTAAAGAGCCCTCAGAGTCAGCCATCGTCTATGAAGCCGCTCAGGCAGCAGGGGTTCCCCTAAGCAAGCTGCGGCAATGGCGCTTTGTCAGAGTGCCACTGTCGGCCATAAACCTAGATAATGCTGACAACGCGTTCAACACCATCAGCCTGACCGCTGGAGATAAAACAGAAGGCACTCTCGTCTTTGGTCAATATCGCCTCAAAGCTCAAGAGAAGCAGCAAATGACTCCAGCCCTCTGGGGTTTCGCCCTGGGTAAATGGAGCACCGATGGTGATATGAGGGTGACTGACAAGAGCATTGGGAGAGTAGTGCAGCAACCGCAGTGCAAGCCACCAGAAAAACCGGACAGCAACATCCACAACTCTTCGCAATTCAAAGACAGCCAGGATCTCTCGCCAGCAGCCGGTGAACAAAGCGGCGAGTACCGACTCTATCTCGTACTGGGCCAGAAGCCAGCAACAGACGAGCAAAAAATAAACCCTGACCTCAAACCAGAGCTAAATATGCAATTCAAAAAGAGCCTGAAGATTATTCTCTAACCTCTGGAAAGCTATTTCAGCTATTTAGTTTTTGCCAAAAGATCATCGACATGCTTTGCAAGATACGGCAGGCGATAGGTTTTACCGCTATAGGTATCATAGGCGAGCTTTACGCCCACGATCATATAAACCAGCGCCAGCAAGCCCCCGAGAAGGCCACAGGGCATAGCCAAAAAGGGGCCAATAAAAGGAACAACAAGAAGAATGGATGCCAGAATATTGTTCAAAATGAATAGGCCAAGCATGGCACCGCCAAAAACCAGACTCTGCATAGCGTGGTAGCGGCTAAAGGCTGGGCTATCCGAAGGCGAGTTGAGCAAGACAAAGCCGGCAATAAGAGCCAACGGCCCCAGGGGAAGATAGGCCAGAGCGCTAGCTATATTGGTATCTAGAGGAGTGCTGAATACCGTGGTTTTTCCAAGGTTGAGAATAGGAATATCATGGCTTTCGTTATCCTCATCTTGGGTCCGTTTTGGTAAGCTCATATTTAACTTATCCTCTAGAGGGTTTAATATTTAGGTCTTTGGTCGATTACTATGTCATGAGTATTTCCACTGAGCTATCTTACCCCTGTGGGAGCCTTTCGCGGAGGACAATTTGTCGAATAGCTCTCTAGTCGGTGCAATACTGGCTGACCGATACGAAATAATCAGCGAAGTTGGCCGCGGCGCCCTCGGGGTGGTTTACATGGCCCGGCACCTGGTTATGGAAAAAACCGTAGCGGTTAAGGTCTTATTTGGCGAAGTACAGAAAGATGAGACCAATTTCTTGCGGTTTCAAAGAGAAGCCCAGGCCGCCAGCTCAATGAGTCACCCAAACATTGTGGTGGTATACGACTTTGGCATCTCGCAAAATCAGACGCCTTTCTTGGTCATGGACTTCGTTGAAGGCACCAACCTCAAAGACATATTACAGCGCCATGGCAAGCTCCCCATAGCACGGGCTGTAGCAATCTTCTTACAAATGGCTTCGGCTCTAGAACACGCCCACTCAAAGGGCATTCTGCACCGCGATATCAAACCTGAAAACGTGGTTTTAATGCACACAGCCTGGAATCCAGAGTTCGTTAAACTAGTAGATTTCGGCATCGCCAAGTATGTCAACGAACCGTCGAAGAACTCGAAAAAACTGACTATGGATGGCGAAGTCTTAGGCACTCCAGCTTACATGAGCCCAGAGCAAATACTCGGCAACAAACTTGATTCACGCTCAGACATTTACTGTCTCGGCGTCTTGATGTACCACACCATTTCAGGCAAGCTGCCAATTCTCGGCATTAACTCGGCTGAGACAATGAGCATGCACGTCACCGATTTGCCCAAAGACCTTGCCGAAGCTTGCCCAGGAGTGAAAGTGCCGCATAGACTTAGTCGCACAATCATGAAAACATTGAAGAAACACCCGCAAGATAGACATCAAACCATGCGTGAGCTTTTGATTGAATTAGAAAACTATCGCGACTAAGAAAAAAGAAACCTCAACATGCGCACCCGCACAATTTTAATAAGCCTTTCAGTGCTATGCATAATTGCCATTCCCATTGTCACAAAAACCAATGACAGCAAAGGACCAGGCAGCGTGCGGGTCTTGCGCGACATATCTTATATCAAGGACCAAACCCAACCGGCCGAAGAAAATCAGCTTCTCGATTTATACATTCCCACTAAGTCTTATCCCTTAATTCCACTAGTCGTCTTCATTCACGGTGGTGCCTGGCTGCAAGGCGACAAGAGCGAAGCTAAAGATATTGGCTTACTGCTTGCTCAAAATGGTTTTGCTGTAGCCAGCCTCAACTACCGCTTAAGCAGCCAAGCACAATATCCAGCACAACTAGAAGACTGTCAAAAAGCTATTGCCTTTCTCCGCTCTAAGGCTCACGACTATGGCTACAACCCCGATCGCATTGGTGTTTGGGGAGTATCAGCCGGAGGACATTTAGCTGCGCTTCTTGGCACCTTAAGCGGAGACCACAGTGGTGATGCAGCTCAATCTGATTTAGAAAAAGCCAGTCAAGTTCAAGCAGTTTGCGACTGGTGCGGTCTCACTAATTTAAATTCAGTCAAAGGCCAGGCCGGTTCAAGAACACGAATTGATTACGATACCGCTGATGGACCGGTGGCAAAGTTGCTGGGCGGCCTCCCCTCCGACAAAGCAGAACTGGCTACAGAAGCCAGCCCTATTACTTATGTCAGCAAGAGTGATCCACCCTTCTTAATTGTGCACGGCGACATTGACGATCTTGTTCCTTTTGCCCAAAGCGAAGAGCTAGCAGAAAAATTACAGAAATCAGCCGTGCCCAACAAACTCGTTACCGTGCGTGGAGCCGGTCACCAGCTCGGCTCAGAGCAAGAAATTAAACGTATGATTGAATTCTTCAAACAAACATTGATTGAGGGCAAACGTCAATTTCAGGTTGATAGTTAAAAAGCGCTATACAACCCTTGACAGTCGCAAGAAGGAGGAACACAATATATAACGAACGTTCGATATACTAACCGGATTGAGCAATGCCCAAAATAGTTGACCACCAGAAGTACCGCAATGAACTGCTCTCAAGGAGCTTTGAATTCTTAGCCGACAAAGGCTATTCGACTGTTACTATGAGAGACTTAGCCAAACATCTAGGTGTCTCAACCGGCACCTTGTACCACTACTTTCCAAAAAAAGAAGCGATTTTCGAGGAGCTTGTCGACTTTCAAGCAGACCAAGATTTGCTCCTCGCAGCGGGGCTAAGCCAAGCTGGTACACTCGAACAACGCATCGAAAGACTGATGAAATTGATGGCCAGCGAGCAAGACTACCTGCTTAAGCAAGCGATTCTTTGGCTTGAATTCGCACGGCAAAAAGGCTTCGAAAATCTGCCACTGAGTGCAGCAGCAACTCGCAGCTGTAAGCGCTATCAAGACTTTCTCAGTCAGTACCTGCAAATTGATGACTCTGTACTGGCAAGCTTCGTAGCAGTCTATCTAAGCGGTTTAACCATTGAAATGCCGTTGGGTAACATAGAAATAGCCCTTAAGAAACACAGTCTTTTGTTGGCTAGCCTGATAAGAAGCAGCCAATCTCCAAGTCAAACTCGCCAAACCCGTAATAAGAAATAGGCAAAAATTCATGTCGATTTTCTCAGCCTTAAGCAATAAAAAAGTTCGCGCCATTGCCTTCACCCTAGGCGCTGGAGGGCTGCTGCTAATCGGCACGGGCTGCTGCTTTAATTTGTCCGAAGCGGCAGCTCTGTTTTCTTCTCTATCGAAAGTAGCGGCTCAATCAAGTCAAGAAAACGCCAATAGTGCCATTGCAGTAGGCCAATTTGCCACAGGCCAAACTGCGGTCACCGCAAGCGGACGCCTCGAGCCAGCTGGCGAAATAGCAACGATTACAGTGCCCGCATTTCTCAAAGATGAACGAGTAACCCAGCTATACATCAAACAGGGAGACTGGGTAAAGACCGGTCAAGTGTTGTGTAAACTAGACGCAGATCAAAGATTAGGCGCAGAAGTAAAACAGGCTCAGTTGGCAGTTTGCGTTGCCCAGACAAAATTGCAAAAGGTTCAGGCCGGAGCAAAACTGGGTGAAATAAACGCTCAGAAAGCAGCAGTCGACAATCTCAAGGCCGAGCTACAGAATAAAGTAAAAGCACAAGAAGCCTTGATCTCAAAACACAGAGCCGAGGCTCAATTCAACGAAAACGAAGCGCAG
>Ga0075444_10000565_pt1 | contig 21994 bp, 21 predicted proteins | sample CoawatmetaG01DNA_FD_76836 | JGI IMG/M metagenome (GOLD analysis project Ga0075444, IMG submission 76836) | Marine microbial communities from the West Antarctic Peninsula - Coastal water metaG017-DNA | ecosystem: Environmental > Aquatic > Marine > Coastal | place: Atlantic Ocean: West Antarctic... | reverse complement strand
GAGATAAAGGCTTCATGGTATGGATAGATCTGAGAGATAGATATGGTATCACACAATTAATTTTTGATGAACAAAGAAGCTCAAAAGAAATTTTAGAACGAGCTAAAAGCTTGGGAAGAGAATTCGTGGTTCAGGTTAAAGGAAAAATAATTGAAAGAAGTTCTAAAAACCCAAATATTCCAACAGGTAATATTGAAATTTTAGTCTCAGATTTAAAAATATTGAATAGTTCAAAAACTCCACCCTTTACTATTGAAAATAATACAGACGGAGGAGAAGAGCTTAGAATGAAATACAGATATCTTGACATAAGAAGAGATTCTATTAAAAACAAATTATTATTTAGGCATAAAGTAACTTCAGAAATAAGAAGTTATCTAAGTGAGTTAAATTTTGTAGATGTTGAAACTCCCTATCTTATAAAATCTACACCTGAAGGAGCACGTGATTTTGTTGTACCATCAAGGATGAATGCTGGAGAATTTTATGCTCTTCCGCAATCTCCACAGACGTTTAAGCAACTTTTAATGGTAGCTGGACTAGATCGTTATTTTCAAATTGTAAAGTGTTTTAGAGATGAAGATTTAAGAGCTGATAGACAACCTGAATTTACTCAAATTGATTGTGAAATGTCTTTTGTAACTCAAGAAGATATTTTAAATACTTTTGAAGGCTTAACAAGACATTTATTAAAAACTATCAAAAATATAAATATTGAAAAGTTTCCCAGAATGACCTACGACGAAGCTATGTCTAAATACGGATCAGACAAACCTGATATTAGATTTGGAATGGAATTTGGAGAACTAAATACTGTAGCTCAACATAAAGATTTTAATGTTTTTAACTCTGCTCAATTGGTGATTGGCATCTCTATTCCAAAGGGGAATAGTTTTACTAGAAAAGAAATAGATAAATATGTGGATTGGGTAAAAAGACCTCAAATTGGAGCTTTAGGAATGATCTATGTCCGATGCAATGAGGATGGTACATTTAAATCCTCAGTAGATAAATTTTATGATCAAAAAGATCTACAAAATTGGTCTAACTTAACAAAATCGAGTAAAGGAGATATAATATTTGTTTTATCAGGTGATACAAATACGGTTAGAGCTCAATTAAGTGCTTTAAGACTAGAGATAGCTCATAACCTTGATTTGAGAAATCCAGAAGAATTTGCCCCACTTTGGATTACTGATTTTCCACTTCTTGAGTGGAATAAGGAGTCTAAAAAATATCATGCAATGCATCATCCTTTTACCTCTCCAAAATTGGATGAAATTCATCTTTTAAAGACTGATCCTGCAAAGGTGAAAGCTAATGCATATGATTTAGTTTTAAATGGAAACGAAATTGGAGGCGGATCTGTTAGAATTCACGACAAAGACATTCAGTCATTAATGTTTAAATATTTAGGATTTTCAGAAATAGAAGCAAAAGAGCAATTTGGATTTTTAATGAATGCTTTTGAGTATGGTGCCCCTCCTCACGGGGGAATAGCGTTAGGGCTTGATAGATTGGTTGCAATACTTGATGGAAACGAATCCATAAAGGATTACATTGCCTTCCCCAAAAATAACAGCGGAAAAGACGTTATGATTGATGCTCCCTCAACTCTAAGCAAAGAACAACTTAATGAACTTTCATTAAAGTTGAATAAATAGCTCTTTTTTGAACAAATATTTCAAATGAAAAAAATCATTTCTTATTTATTTATATCAGTAATAATCAGTATTTGTATGGGTTTTTATTATAAATCCTTTGATGAATTGCTGGGTAATAAAATTATTGGATTCAGCATGTTGTTTTTTGTATTCATTTTTATGCCAATTTTTATTTATACTAGTTGGAAAGGAAAAAAATTATCTGACTATACTTTTAGTAATAAAAATATTGAAAAAATGAAGTCAAAATCTTTAAAATCAAGTAAGTAAATTTTACATTTAAATACAAATAAAAATTCTTTATATATAATTACTACATTTGTAACTTAATTAAATTATTATAAATGATAGGTACAGTAAAATTTTTTAATGGGGCCAAAGGATTTGGGTTCATTACAAACGATGAAACGAGCGAAGATATTTTCGTTCATGTTACTTCTTTAGAGGGTGTTAAACTTAATGAAGGAGATAAAGTAGAATATTCAGAAGAAGATGGCAAAAAAGGGAAAGTTGCAGCTGAAGTTACACTTATAGAAGAATAGCGTTTTCTTTTCAATAACATTCAAACCCTCATTTTTTGAGGGTTTTTTATTTTAAATTTCTTTTTTTTTGGAAAAAATCTTTGATTAATTCCTTTGACTCAGAAGCTAAGACACCATCCACTATCTTAGTTTTTGGATGTATTTTAGTCTTCATTTCTCTAAATCCCCTATGAGAATCGCTTGCTCCAATTACAATTTTTGAGATTTGAGACCAATACAATGCTCCTGCACACATTTGACATGGCTCTAGGGTTATATACAAAGTACAATCCTTTAAATATTTTCCTCCAATGAAATTAGCTGCACATGTGATTGCTTGCATTTCAGCATGAGCGGTTACATCATTCAAGGTCTCTGTTAGATTGTGAGTTCTAGCTATTATTTGGTTGTTGCTAACAATTACTGCTCCCACAGGAACCTCATCTTTTTGAAGAGCTATTTTAGCCTCTTCAATAGCTCTTCTCATAAAATATTTATCATCATATAAATCAATCATATTTAGCTCATTTTTTTATACCATTCTAGCGCCTTTCCATCTGTTAAACTAGCAATAAAACAACTGATATCTAAAAGTTGAGTGTATAAATCGCCTTCTTCATGTAAATATGATTTTGGAATACATGCAAGTGCTAACTCGTCGAAAGCGCTCTTACAATTTTGCTGATTATTAACTGCGGCTTTTACAAAAACTTCTAAAAGATGATGAATGACTTGATAGCCTTTCAGTTCTTTTTCAATTACTTCTTCAGATTTGTAAACTTTCTCAACACTAATGTCTATGATATCTTTCATTTGGGCCTTGAAAGCACTTTCTTCCAAAATAGATTTAGAATAGTTTCCAGACAATAAATCTTCTTCATTATTGATAAAAATATTTACTGCATCGTTAATTAAGGTATTTACTGAAAGTGCTCTTAAATAAGCCACTCTATCAGATTTGTGCTCTAAAGAATTATATTTTTTAGTGTCTATGCTTTCTTTTACAAGTCTAATTAAATATTCAAGAGCATATTCCTCAGAAATCCAGCCAAGATTTATTCCGTCTTCAAAATCAATTAAAGTATAACAAATATCGTCTGCAGCTTCTACTAAAAATGCCAAAGGGTGTCTTGAAAAATTTCTATTTCCTGATTTAAGCCCTAAATCGTTTGATACTTCTTTAAAAAAATTGTTTTGAGATTCAAAAAATCCAAATTTTTTGTCTTTTATATGATCTGTTGGTTTTTTAGGAACGGAACCTTTTGGATATTTTGTAAAAGCACCTAAAGTTGCATAGCTAAGTCTTAGTCCTCCTGGAATTCCTGTTTTATTTTCACTAACTATTTTAAATCCATTTGCATTTCCTTCAAAATCACATAAATCTTGATACTGTTGCTTATTTAATTGATTTTTATATTTCGATCCATTTCCATTTTTAAAATAATCTCCTATTGCCATCTCTCCACTGTGACCAAAAGGAGGATTTCCTATATCATGAGCTAAACTAGCTGCAGCTACAATTGCTCCAAAATCATTACTTTGAAATCCGTATGTTTTATTTAAATAGGGATGTTTTTCTATTAACTTTTTGCCCACAATCCTTCCCAAACTCCTCCCTACAACAGAAACTTCTAAACTATGAGTTAATCTAGTATGTACAAAACTTGTTTTTGAAAAAGGAATTACTTGTGTTTTATCTTGAAGGGATCTAAAGGAGGAAGAAAAAATAATTCTATCATAATCTACCTCAAAACCTATTCTGGTTTCGTCTTGTTCTAATCTTAATCTTTTTAGCGTATCTCCTTGTCTTTTAAGTGAAAGTAATTGTTCCCAGTTCATAGATGCAATTTAATGAATACTAAATTATAAATTTCATGAGTTAATGATATATATTGAATATGATAACAATTTATTAACATAAGAATTATTTTATCGTTTTAAATTTGGGGTATTAAGTAAATTAATGAAAAAAACAATAACGCTTATATTAATTTTAGCTTTTTCCGTAAACTATTCCCAAGTTGAATTTAAACAAAATGGATCACTACATTTTAAAATATTTTGGAATTACCATAATGATTTTACAAAAGAGATAACAAAAAAAAGTGCTTTTGAACTTAAAAGGGTTTACTTAGGGTATAAACATAACTTTAGTAAGGATATCTCTACAAAAGTTACCTATGATATTGGAGCTAATTCTAGCGGAAGTGCATATACAGCCTATGTGAAAATTGCACAACTAGATTGGGAGTTAAATCCAAAGTTAAAACTAAGCATGGGTTTAATTAGAAATAAACAGTTTAATGATCAAGAAAGTTTATGGGGGTATCGTTACACCTATAAAGGATTTTTAAATGAATTTCAATTTGGTGCAAGTGCAGACTTAGGAATTAATTCTGAGTTTATTATTAATCCTAAACTAAAAGTCAATTTATTTGTATTAAACGGAGAGGGTTATAAAGAATCTCAAGACGATGATGGTTTCCAACGAATTGGAACAAGCTTTATATATACTATTTCTAATAAAGTTTTTGGTAAAATTTATTTCGATTCTCATCCCAATAAAGATGCAAAAGCAACCACAAATAGTTCTATTTTCTTAGGATACAACAATAATAATTTCAAACTTGGAGTTGAGTATGGAAAAATTAAAAATGGGAAAACATATAAAAATGCAGAAGATGGGCATGACAGAGACGGATATTCCGCTTTTGCAATTAAAAGTTTAAAAAATAATTTTGAAATTTATGCTCGTTATGATAGTATTAGCTCCAATATTATTTCAGGTCAATCAATTCCTTGGAATAATAATAATGATGGTAGTTTGCTAATGTTTGGAACACAATATCAAGCAGTTAAAGGAGTAAAATTTAATTTAAACTATAGACTTTTTAATTTCGACAATACAATAATTAATAACAAATCTGCTATTTATTTAAATGCAGAATTTAAAATATAAACTATGAATTTTATTAATATTAATTTTAGCTCAGTCCTTTTTGAATTATCAACATTTTCTAATCAAATAAGTAACGACGTAGATATGTATTTAGTTATGGTAATAGCATTGGGTCTTCTTGCTATTGGGGACTTAGTTGTTGGTGTTAGTAATGACGCTGTCAACTTTTTAAATTCTGCAATAGGATCAAAGGTTCTAAATTATAATACAATAATGATTGTTGCCAGTCTTGGTATTGCTGTAGGAGCTATTTTTTCAAGTGGAATGATGGAGGTTGCTAGAAAAGGTATTTTCAATCCTGACATGTTTTTCTTTTCAGAAATAATGATCATTTTCATGGCCGTTATGATTACCGATATTTTATTACTTGACTTTTTCAATTCGCTAGGAATGCCTACATCTACAACAGTTTCTATTGTTTTTGAACTTCTTGGAGCTGCAGTTGCTATTTCAATAATTAAAATATATGCTAGACAAGGTGAACTTTCAGAGCTGGTAAATTATATTAACGTTTCTAAAGCAACTCAAATAATTTTTGGAATTCTATTGTCGGTTTTTGTTGCATTTTCAATTGGAGCAATCGTTCAGTATTTTTCTAGGCTGTTACTTTCTTTTAAATTTCAAGAAAAAGAAAAATGGGTTGGTGCTTTATTTGGAGGAGTTGCTCTAACATCATTATCCTACTTTATCTTAATGAAAGGAATAAAAGGAACTCCTTTTGCAAAACAGAGTTTTGAAATTCTAAATGGATCTACAATTTCTAAATTTGTAGAAAACGAAGTTGTATTTATTACTATAGTTAGTTTTATAATCTTGTTCGCTATTTCTTCCGTTTTTATTTATTTGTTGAAGCTTAATATTTATAAAATCATTATTGCTGTTGGAACCTTTTCTTTAGCTCTTGCTTTTGCAGGAAATGATTTGGTAAATTTTATAGGAGTTCCTATTGCAGCTTGGCAATCATACGAAGCTTGGGTAGCATCTGGACTTGAAGCTACTTCCTTTTCAATGGGAATTTTATCTGCTAAAGTCCCAACACCGACTCTATTATTGTTGTTTGCTGGTTTTATTATGGTAATTACACTTTGGTTCTCTTCTAGGGCTAAAAATGTTGTTAAAACGTCTATTGACCTATCTAACCAGGGAGAAACAAAAGAAAGGTTTAGTCCTAATTTCCTTTCTAGAGGATTAGTAAGAATTGCTATAAATTTTTCTAAAGCTTTTGGTGCTATTATCCCTTCCCAATTAAATAAAAAAATTGAACAACAATTTGAAAAACCTATTTTAAGTCTTAGTTCCAAAAAAAAATTAGTATTACCTGCTTTTGATCAAATACGAGCTGCAGTAAATTTAATGGTAGCTGCTATTTTAATTTCCATTGCTACTTCTTTTAAACTTCCGTTGTCCACTACTTATGTAACTTTTATGGTAGCAATGGGTACATCTCTAGCCGACAGAGCCTGGGGAAGTGAAAGTGCAGTATATAGAGTTGCGGGAGTTTTAAATGTAATTGGAGGGTGGTTCTTCACTGCATTTATTGCATTTATTGGATGTGGTATAATTGCATTTATTATTCATATTGGTGGACCAACAGCTATTGCAATTTTACTATTTTTTGCGTTATTTCTTCTTACTAGAAACTATATGATTCACAAAAAAGAAACTGCAGTGTTGAAGAGTGAAGACAATTTAAGTCGTGCAGAGAGCAGTTCTATCCAAGGTTTAATAATAGAAAGTTCTAGTAATGTCTCTAAAGTATCTAAAAAAGTAAAAAAAATCTTTACTGCATCCATTAATGGACTAGCTACTCAAGACTTAAAAGGACTAAAAAAGAATAAAAAAGAAGTCAAAAACCTTTCTGAGGAAATTGATAACCTTAGGAATGATTTATTTTATTTTATTAAGAACTTAGACGAATCTACAATTAAAGGAGCAAGTAATTTTTATATAAATGTCCTAGGATCCTTAGAGGATATTGCTCAATCGCTTGAGTATATTTCTAAAATCACATTTAAACATGTCAATAATAATCATAAAGCTTTGACCTTCAATCAAATAAGAGAGTTAAAAGAAATAAGTCTCCAATTAGAAACACTCTTTGATAGAATTAAGTTTTCTTTTTCAAAAAATAATTTTGAAGAAATAGTTAATATTCTTGATTCCAAACAGGAACTTTATGATTCTGTAAAAGAAAAAATTAACATTCAGATTTCTAGAACAAAAGCTGAAGAATCTAGTCCTAAAAACACTACATTATATTTTAGTATTTTAACAGAAGCTAAAGACTTAATTAAGGGTACGGTAAATCTGCTTGAATTATATAACGAACAATATGACGCTAAAGTAAAACCGCCCATTTCAAATGACAAATAAACTTATGTACAAAAAAAATCATATAATAATTTGATTTGAAACTAACCCTCGCAACTTGCACACTCTTTCTTTTGTTTGAACTTTTGTGCTGCATTCATACTATGTTGGTAGTACAGCGATTTTAGTCCTAACTTCCATGCGGTAATATGAATCTTATTAATCTCCTTAGTAGGTGTATCTGGGTGTACAATGATATTAAGCGATTGACCTTGATCTATATAGTTTTGTCTATTGGCTGCCTGATAGATGATCACTAACTGATCAATCTCTGAATAAGTTTTGAAAATATCTTTTTCATTTTCAGATAAGAAGTCGAGATGTTGAACAGAACCGTCTCTATCTCTTATATCTCTCCATACTTCTGGTGTATCCATTCCTTTTTCTTTTAAAAGCTTTGTCAAAAAAGGATTTTTAATTGTTGTTTTTATTTTCGCAATATCTTTCACATAAATATTAGACCATATAGGTTCTATCCCTTGAGATACTTGCCCTAGTATAAAAGCAGATGATGTGGTTGGAGCTATAGCATTCAACGTTGCATTCCTTCTTCCATACCCTTTCAACACTTCTGGTTCTCCAAACTTTTTTGCCAGGTGTTCAGAAGCTTTGTAGGAAAACTCTTTTAGAGTTTTAAAAACCTCATTATTTAAATCGTATGCCTTTTGACTATCAAAAGGAAGCATTTTAGACTGTAATAAAGAATGCCAACCTAGTGTTCCCATTCCTAATGCTCTATTTTCTTTTGCAAAATTATATGCCCTTTCCATAAATAGGAATGTTTGTCGATCCTCTCTGTCAGGCGAATTCTTATACGCCTCTAATTTTTCTAAAAATTCTGTTATTACGGCATCCAAAAAATAAATCATGGTTTCAACGGCATCTGTATCTTTCCATTTATCAAAATGCAATAAATTAATACTTGACAAAACACATACAAAAGACCAGTTATGATTGGAGGGCAACATTATTTCGGTACATAAATTACTTGCATAGATTGGTAACTCTTTATCTTTATATACATCAGGAGCACCATTGTTTGCATTATCTGTAAAGAAAATGTAAGGGTATCCCATTTCTCCACGACTCTGTAAAACTTTAGCCCAAACTGTTCTCTTTTCAATATCACCATCAATCATATCTTCCATCCAATCATTAGTTACAGTTACTCCATGAGTTAACTCTTGAATAGGATTACCTTCTGATCCTATTTCTAGGAATTCCATAATATCTGGGTGATCAATTGGTAAATAAGGGGAAAAACGACCTCTTCTTACTGAGCCTTGACTTACAACATCTACCATAGATTCAAACAACCTCATAATATGCACAGCTCCGGAGGCTTCTCCATTGTTTTTTATTGCAGCACCTCTGGGTCTAATTTTACCAAAATAACCAGATGTTCCTCCTCCTAATTTAGACATCATACCCACTTCAGATTGGGTGTATAAAATATTACCTATATCGTCATCTATATGAGAACCAAAGCAGCTTATTGGTAAACCACGTTCTTTTCCAAAGTTTGACCAAACAGGCGATGCCAATGAATAATATCCTTCTGACATGTAATAATAAAATTTTTCTGCAAAACCTGGCATTTCAAGGATTCCTTCTGCCCTTTTTGCAATGTTAGCAATACGTTCTTCTGCACATAATCCCTCTCCTAAATACCCAGCCGCTAGAAATTTTCTACTATTTTCGTTTAGCCACTCAAATGGTCTTTTGGAACTCAGATTCATTCTCTTATTGGATTTTTCTCTTGCTTGAGTCAAATCTTGGTGTGTATTTATTTGTTTTTGTTCGTTTATTGTTTTTGTCTGCATGTTCTAAAATAGGTCATCATTTGTTATACTTTGGCTTCTTTTACTGTAATTGATAGATCTTTTTACAAAAAAATCTCCATGTTTAGTTCCTATAATCTCATCGTCAAACCATTCGGTTTCTGAAACTAAATTTTGATCGATCTCAAATACTTTATCAATTCCAATGCTTTCTAGAGAATTATTAAATCTATTTTTTAAAAATTCATTAATTACTGTTTTCGGTAAAAAGTCTAACTCCCCATTTTCAAAAATCCAATCCACAACATCTTGTTCTGCTTCAAAAGCTTGTTTACACAAGTTTTGAATATCTTTATGATATTCTGATGTAAACCACTCAGGGTGTTCTTTCTGAAGAATTTTGATCAAATCAATACCAAAATCTCCATGAATTTGCTCTTCTTTAGACGTTGCCTCTACCACATTGGAAATACCTTTCAACATGTTTTTGTGCTTGTTGAAAGCCATGATAATTAAGAATTGAGAAAATAGAGAAACATGTTCAATAAATAATGAAAACAAAAGAATAGCTTCGGCATATTCTTTATTATCATTACTTTTTGAATTTTTAAGTGCTGTTTCTAAATAACGAACCCTTTTCATGATACTTGGTTTCTTTTTAAGCTCTTTGAATTCTGAGTTCAATCCTAGTATCTCTAATAAATGAGAATAGGCATCCGCGTGGCGAACTTCACTTTCTGCAAATGTTGATCCTACTGAACCAATCTCTGGTTTTGGAATTCTGTGATAGAGATCTCCCCAAAAAGATTTTACAGCTACTTCTATTTGAGAAATTGCCAACAGTGTGTTTTTAATTGCACTTCTTTCCGATTCAGATAAGCGGGACTTAAAATCTTGAATATCACTTGTAAAATTAAACTCTGAATGGATCCAGTAAGAATGTCTTATAGCCGGAACATATTCATATAAATGAGGATATTCGTATGGCTTTAAGTTAATTCGTTTTTCGAAAATATCAGACTCTCTTTTTTGACTTCTTTTATTTCGATATAAAATATATGCTTTTGCCGCTTCTGGGAACTTACTTTCCATAAGTCGTGTCTCTACAATATCCTGAACCTCTTCAATTGTTGGGACATATTCTATGTGCTTATTTTTACGATCTAGTAATTTTTTATAAACTGATAATGCAACATCTTGTGCATTTTGAAGAGTACCAACCTCAACTGCAACCATTGCTTTATGAATAGCTTCAGTGATTTTATCTAAGTGAAAAGCTTTGGTGCTAAAATCTCTCTTAATTATTTCATCTATCTTCATAAGGTTCAAAATTATTTTAATTCTATACTGATATAGTAAATATCTAATTTATTTCATCTATTTTAAATGGTCACTTTATAAGTTTTTAACAAAATTCTCAACATAAATTTTACTATTTTTTTAAACATTTATAATTTAAAAAAAGAGAATTATTTGTTTCGTACTTTAACTATTTTAAAGTTTTTTTGGCTAATTTTTCTCCAACAAAAACTCCTATTTCAATTTGCATTCAACCAATTCTAGCCCCACAAAACACGTTATAACAAGTGAATTTAAATATTATTATTATTTTGTTTTCCGATTCCCATTATTCCGCTCCATTTTTAGTCAATTTCAAATCTGTTCATGTTTTCTTGTAAAATTGATTCATTACTGGCATAATATAAAATTAGTGGTTGTTATTAGTTATTGTATGTAACAAAGATTCTAAATTGTTTTCATAAATGAAAGCGGTAATTGTTCACAAAGAGCACTAGTTCTTAACAATTTGATTATTAAAAAATTTTGTATTTTAATGAAAATCAAACTTAAATAACTGGTAAGTAATAATTTATACTTTTTGTTAATTAAACTTGTTACAAATTGTAAATTTTAGGCTATTTCTTTTTAATTCTTTTTAATTCTTTTGAAACTTTTTCTAGTTCCATATACCATAAACTTCCAAAACGTCTAACCAAAGCCTCTTTCACAAATTCGTATAGTGGTTTCTGTAACTCCTTACCTAAATTACACGCGTCAGAACAAATGCTCCAGTTATGGTAATTAACAGCAGTAAAACTCGAATACTGTTTTACTCTAATGGGGTAAAGATGACAAGACATCGGTTTTTTAAATTTAAACAAACCTTCGTTATGTGCTTTTTCTATTCCACACTCCAGAGTTCCATTTGTTTTATAATGAACATAAACACACTCTTTTTCATTCACAAGTGGAGTCTCTATATTGCCTTCTTTGTTATAAACATACTTCCCTTTTTCATGTATTGTTTTTTTAGCATCTTTTGAAATAAACGGGTGTATTTTTTCAAAATTTTTTTCGATAATATCTGCTTCTTTTTTTTCCAATGGAGCACCTCCATTTCCTTTGACACAGCAGGCTCCTTTACAAGCAGATATATTACAATGAAAATTGTTTTCAATAATCTCTTCAGAAACTAATGTTTCACCAATTCTAAACATACAATGAAAATAACAAATAATAATTCATTTTGTTTTAATATAAATTATATTTGTGATTAAATAAACAAACAAAATGGGCCTAAACTTTAAAGAAATTTTTGCCGCTTTTATGATCTTATTTGCTGTTATTGATATTGTGGGGAATATTCCTATTATTATAGATTTAAGAAAAAAAGTTGGGCACATCCAAAGTGAAAAAGCTTCTGTGATTGCCGGCATCATAATGATCTTTTTTCTGTTCATTGGAGAAAATATTTTGTCTTTAATAGGAATAGACGTAAACTCTTTTGCGGTTGCTGGTTCATTTGTTCTGTTTTTTATAGCACTAGAAATGGTTTTAGGTATTACACTTTACAAAGAGGATGAAAATACAAATTTGACTGCTTCCGTATTTCCTTTAGCCTTCCCTTTAATTGCTGGCCCAGGCAGCTTAACTACTCTACTATCCATTAAGTCAGAATATTCTACTCCTAATATTATTGTAGCAATAATAATTAACGTAATCTTAATTTATTTAGTTTTAAAAACATCAAAAAAAATAGAACAAATTATAGGACAAAATGGTATTCAAATTACCAGAAAAGTATTTGGAGTTGTGCTATTGGCTATCGCAGTAAAATTATTTACAAGTAACATTCAAGGTCTGTTTTAATAATCATGAGAAATTATATTTTTTTAGTTTTAGCAATAATTTTATTAGGATTTAATATTTATCAATTAGATTTTAAAAATCTTTTAGGAGACAACAGCAAAGTTGCTGTTATTGGTGTTTTGGGTTGTTTAGTAGCTATTGTTCTTTTGTTAATTCTTAACAAGTCCAATAAAATCAAAAACAAATTAGAAAATAAAGACTAGAGTTTTTCAATGTGAGACACTTCTATTCCAGCTTTTTTTAAGAATTCTAATCCAGAAGAATCTTTATATTCTTTGTGATATACTAGTCTCTTTATTCCAGATTGGAAAATAAGCTTACTACATTCTTTACAAGGAGATAATGTAATGTATAATGTAGCGCCTTCGCTAGATTGAGTGGAAGCTGAGACTTTCATTATTGCATTTGCCTCAGCATGAAGCACGTACCATTTGGTGTGTTTTTCATCGTCTTCACAAATGTTTTCAAAACCAGTTGGGGTACCATTATAGCCGTCAGAAATTATCATCCGATTTTTAACAATTAACGCCCCTACTTGCCTTCTTTTACAATAAGATAGCATTGCCCATTCTAAAGCCATTTTCAGATAAGCAATATCATATTTTTTTTGTTTCATTTTCGTCATTTTTTACAATAAATTTAATATCATATTTAATGCAAAACCCAAGATAATTACTGAAACAGTCCTTATATATTTCGATACGTTAAATAAATCTAATTTAATAACAAACCAATTAATAACCAAAATTGATACAACAATAATTAGTTGCGAAATCTCAACCCCTAAAGCAAAACTAATTAAAGGGTTGATTTTCGATTCTAAATGAAAAGATATTTGACTAAAATAATTTCCAAAACCAAAACCATGAATCAATCCAAAAAAAACAGAAATTATAATACCTATAAAATCATAGGAATCAATACTATTGCTTGTTGAAATATTTTTTATTCCTGTAATAGCAATTGTTATTGGTATAAGTATTTCTATTATTTCTTGTGGGGGTTTATAAATTTCATAAGCTGAGAAAAATAATGAAGCAGAATGCCCTAAAGTAAAAAAGGTAACAATCCAAAATACTGTTTTAACCTGCTTAAATGAAAAGGGAATTGTAAGTGCTATTAAAAAAAGCAAATGATCATATGCACTCCAATCTAATACGTGAAATAATCCTAATTCAAAATAAAAAAGCAGATCATACATTTATAAAGATATTACCTAAAACTAATTTTAAAATCCTCGCTCAGATTTAATTTTTTCATATGCTTTTTGAATTTTTTGAAATTTTTCTTGAGCGGCCTTGACATATGCTTCACCAAGATGCTGGACCTTATCTGGATGATGCTTTTTAGCTAAATCTCGATAAGCTGTCTTAACTTTTTGATCCGAAGCCGACTTATCTATTTCTAAAATTTTATACAACCCTCCAATCTGATCAACAAACATTGCTTTTATACTTTCATAATCAGCTTTAGAAAGTCTTAATAAATTAGAAAATTCTAAAAGTTTTTGTAGCTCTGGCAAAGATACGTTCCCGTCAGCTTTTGCAATTCCAAATAAAAAATGAATTACTTGTAGCCTGCTTTCGTAATTTAAAACGGTATTGAATAGTTTGCTTATATCGAAGGAAGAAATTCCTTTTTTATTGATATTATCATTAAATATTTTAAATGTAGTATTTGCTCTTTCCTTTCCATATGTAGAAACAAAATAACCTCTAACATAATCTAATTCTTGCTTAGAAACTGTTCCGTCTGCTTTTATTACCAAAGATGCTAAAGCCAATAGATTTAATTCGAAATCTTGAGAAGATATATTTCTAGTACTTCTATTTTTAGGGTTAGTTTTTTCAATTAAACCTCCCAAAAAATATCCAAGAAGAGCCCCGGGAAATCTAAAAAAAGTATAACCTAAAATAGCCAGTATCCATTTAGACATAAGTAAATATTTTTGGCAAATTTACAAAGGTGTTTTTAAACATGTTCTTTTTATTAGATGTTTATTATCTTTACATAAAATATTCAATATGTATCCATTAGAAATTATTACACCAATGAAAGAAGAGCTTACTTCGTTTGGTTTTAAAGATTTAACAACATCTGAAGAAGTAAATAAAAGCGTAGCCAATAGTCCAGCAGCCGTTTTAATAGTTAACTCTGTCTGTGGATGCGCTGCTGCAAATGCGAGACCTGGCGTAAAGCAGTCTCTAAATAATGCCAAAGTTCCTTCCAATTTACTAACTGTTTTTGCTGGATTTGATACAGAAGCTACAAATGCCGCTAGAGATCTGATGATTCCCTTTCCTCCTTCTTCTCCTTGTATTGCAGTTTTCAAAAATGGAGAACTTGTCCATATGTTAGAAAGACACCATATTGAAGGTAGATCTTCAGAAATAATTAGTGAAAATTTAAAACAGGCTTATAACGATCACTTCTAGTTTTGTTTAGAAAAATTTTCAGAAGATATAGGGAAAGAAATTAAAAATGAGGTTCCTATATTAATTTTAGATTCAAACGAAATAGTTCCTCCGTAGGAACTCACCAGGTTTTTTACCATTCCCAATCCAAGGCCCATTCCACTTGTTTTAGTTGTAAAGTTGGGTTCAAAAATTTTAGATCTAATATCTTTATGAATCCCTGATCCATTATCTGAAATATCAATTAATACATTTCTGTTTCTCTTTATGACATTTACCTTAATTTGTGGATGTTCCAATGAATCACATGCTTGAACAGAATTTTTAATTAAATTTGTAATTATCCTGACCATCTGAGTTCTGTCAATACTAACCTCTAAATCACTTAACTCTGATGTAAAAGTTATATTTTTTTCTTTAAATATTTTTAATGCTAGTCTGGTAGTCTCAATTATATTTATTTTTTCACCCTGTTGAGCTGGCATTTCTGCAAAATTTGAGAAAGCTGAAGCTATGGTACTCATAGTGTCTATTTGCTGTATTAATGTTTTTGAAAATTCATCTAATTTTCCCTCAATTTCTGAGTCATGTATATCAAAATTTCTTTGAAAACTCTGAATACTCAATCTCATTGGTGTTAAAGGATTTTTAATTTCGTGAGCTACTTGTTTAGCCATTTCTCTCCATGCTTGTTCCTTGTTTGATTTAGATAATTTCTCCACGCTTTCATTTAGCATTCCAACCATTTTATTATAAGACTCTACCAAAATATTAACCTCTTTGCTTCTAGCCTTAACTTGAATTTTAGTGTTTGTTTTATCTAACCTAGTTAGCTTAATTTTTTTTCCAATCTCCGACAATGATTTTGTAATATATACTGAAATTAAATAAGAGAAAATAATTGCAATAATTAAAATTAAAAAGTATACTTCTGCAAAAATAATAATGAAAGAATCCAGTTCATAAGTGTTCAAAGTATCGTCATCATAATATGGTAAATTTAAAATCCAAATTGGCTTTGAAAAAGTGTCTAAAACTAAAGAGTAAGAAGACCTGTATTGAATTTTTCCGATCGTTGTTTTTTGTATAATACTTAGCTCTTTACTTTGATTCAATTTTCTTAAAATAGTATCATTTATTTTATTTTTTACAGAATCAATAATTGTCGAATTTAAAAGATTTCCTTCTAAATTGTAAATACTGAAATTAACTTTTTGAACGTCTGCTATTTGGAATACCTTTTCTTTAAAAATTGAATCTATTTCTGTTTTGTTTAAACCAAAAGGTATCTCTTGAAATACATAAGAGATACTTCTTTGTAGCTGAAATTTTTTTCTTTCTAAACGTTGTTCGTGATACTTACTAGATTGTTCTTTGTACTGAGGAATAGTCAAAATAGCTATTCCCCCAAAAGCTATAATAACAAGACTAGTCATCGCTATAAAAATTCTAAATCTTATAGAAATTTGACTTCTAAATTTAAAATCTTTAAACATAACATTTTTTATAAATTATCTACCAATTGTTTCCCTTTTTCAACACAATCACTAACAGAAAGTCCATCAAAATAATTTCCAATCACATGAAAATTACGATTTTTTTTCTCAAATAGTTTTATAGAATTAGTTAAACTTTCCTGATACATATTATATTGTGGGATGCCTTTTTTCCATCTAAAATGATTCTTAAACCTTATCTTCCCACTGTGTCCAATCAATTTTTCTAATTCTTTCAAAATGATTTTTTCCAGTTTCCCTTTTTCCATTTTACAAAATTCTTTTTGTCGTTCTCCCCCGACCAATACTGTATATAAATTACTATCACTGGGGGATACGAAATTGAAAATCTCAGTGCTGAACAATATTCCAAGAAAACTTTTCTTGTCAGAAGGCTTTGTCAAAAGTCCAAAGCCTTCTTCAGAACTTTTAATGTTTTTTTTATAAAATCCGAAATGAAAAACATCAATGGGATTATATTTAACTAATTCCAAATCTTTAGCAAGATTATTGTCCCAAACTATTTTTTTTAAAGAATATGCTGGCACTGTGCAGATAATTTCTTCACATTCAATCTTATTTAAACTACTAAAAATCTCGTAACCCTTTTTCTTTTTAAGAATTTTTTTTACCTCAAAGTTTAGTTCTATACGATCTTTTAAAGAAACTGCTATTTGACTTGTCAACTCACTCAAACCTTGATTAAAATTAAAAGATTTTATTTTTTTAGTTTTATTTCTTTTCATTAAACCTTTAAAAATGCTCCCATATGTTTGCTCTAAATTCCAAAATAATTTTAGGCTATGTTTTGCGCTCATTTTTTTTGTATTTCCTGCATATACTCCTGTTAGAAAAGGTTCAATTATATTATCATGAAATTCTTTTCCAAAACGATTACTAACAAAATCAAATACGTTAGTGTTTTCACTATGCTTTGAAATAAATGGTTCGATAAGTAACCTACACTTTGAAAAAAAAGACAAAAGAGGACTGAAAATAAATTCATGAATCGACATCGGAATTTTAGTCATTTTACCGTTTTGAAATACAAAACGATTTTTATTGCTACTATCTTTAGGAAATTGAATTTTTTTCCAAAGCCCTACATCCTTAATTAGAGTTTCAATGGCAAAATTATTTAACAATACAGTGTTGGGACCGTTTTCACATATGAAACCTTCTCTATTTTCAGATTGAATTATTCCTCCAATTTTACTTTTTTCTTCTAAAACTATAAAATCCTTATGCTTTTTTGATAAAAAATGTGCAGCACTCAGTCCACAAATACCTGAACCAATAATAACTGTTTTGTATTTCATAATAAGTTTCAAAATTTTTATTTTTGATAAATTTTATTGACTTAAGAAGTAGCCCATTCATCAATCCATCTACTTAAAACTTTAACCCATCCTATGTCATCATTTAAACAAGGAATTACATGAAACTCTTTTCCGCCTTTTTCAATAAAATCTTCTTTGGCTTCCATTCCAATTTCTTCTAATGTTTCTAAACAATCCGAAACAAAAGCTGGGGTTACAATTGCCAGTTTTTTAGTGCCAGTTTTAGCAAAATTTTCAACCACTTTATCAGTGTAAGGTCTTAGCCAAGGTTGTCCTGCTAATCTGGATTGAAAAGATGAGGAATATGTGCCCTCATTTAATTCTAAGTATTTTACAACCAGCCTTGTGGTTTCGTAGCATTGGTGTCGATAACAAAATTCGTGTGCAGGAGAAGCGACTTTACAACATTCTCCATTAATTTTACAATGAGAGCTTGTAACATCTGTTTTTCTAATATGTCTCTCTGGAATTCCATGATAGGAAAAAAGAAGATGATCCCATTCTTTTCCATTTAAATATTGTTGTATTGAATTTGACAAAACTCTTATATAATCAAGATGATTATAAAAAGCAGGTAAATTAGTGAACTCAATATGAGAATATGACTTCTTTCTTATTTCTTCAGCTAAAACTAAAATTGTTTCAGTTGAGGCCATTGCATGTTGAGGATAAAGCGGTATTAATAAAATATCTGTAACTCCTTTGTCTGACAATTCTTTAATCCCTTCTTCAATGGACGGGTTTCCATATCTCATAGCGAGAGATATCGGTACTGAGGTTATCTTATCCACTTGTTTTAAAAGCCTTTTAGACAGGACTATTAAAGGAGATCCTTCATCCCACCAGATTTTTTTATATGCCTTTGCAGATTTTTTAGGTCTAGTATTTAAAATAATTCCTTTAACTAATAAAGTACGAAGCCATAATGGTTCGTCTATAACTCTTTCGTCCATTAGAAATTGTCCCAAGTATTTTTTTACATCCTTCTTTTCTGGGCTATCAGGAGACCCAAGATTAACAAGTAAAACTCCTTTCATATTTTATAAAGACATTAAATATTTTTTAGGCGTTGTGCCAAATTTCTTCTTAAACGCATTAATAAAGTGAGTTGCAGTACTATAACCAACTTTAAGTGCAACTTCATTAACATTATAATTTCCAGAGGATAGTAACCGTTTTGAAACTTGCATTTTATAGTCCAATAAAAAAGCATAAACTGAGGCGCCGTAAACTTGCTTAAAACCTTCTTTTAGTTTTTTTAAGCTAATCTCAACTTCATTAGCCAAATCATTAAGCGTTGGCGGTTCTGTCATTCTTGAAATTATTATTTCTTTTGCTTTTCGAATTTTTTTAATGTTTTTATCATCCACCAAAAAAGGACACTGCTCAATATCCATTTCTTTGTCTTTATTAAAATATAGACTCATTAGTTCAAAAACCTTAGCCCTTAAATAAAGATTATGCATACTTTCATGCACTGATTGTTGAACCATTTGATTTAACACAACTGAAATCATTGGTCCTAACTTTTTATCTTTATAAAATTTATTTCCAATATTATCTTGATTTAAAAAAGAAATTTGATCTGCTTGATTAGAAAATAGACTATGAAATTTTTTGATAGAAATCAATACACTCAAAACTAAACTGTTTGGTTCTAGTAATGCATATATGGGTAATTCCTTAATTGGATTATACAATAAAATAGAGTTTTCAGAAAGGACAGGAAATGAATAATTTCCATTGTTAAATTCGAATTTTGATGAACCTTTAATGCAAAAATGAAATTGAATGTAATTTTTATCAATTTCATATTCGAAGGCAGTGTCAGCTTCTTCGTTATTTAAGAGTTTTAAGAAATATATTCCTTCATCTACAAGAAAATCCTGAACGGTACCTATTGCGATATTTTTTTCTTTAACTTGCATTTATATCATTATTTAGAAGTGTTCTAAATTAGTTTAACTCTTTATTCTAAAATACTCTGTAAAACTAAAAAATTTAACTAAAAAAACAATAGAAATATGTCAAAAATCTTTCATCGTTATTTATAGAACTTATAGGGTTATTTTTTGTATTTGAGGGTTCTTATTTTTGAATTATTAAAAATATAAATAATATATTGAAAAAACCGTTCCTTCATGTTATTGGGATAAGCTATAAAAAAGCTTCCGCTTCTGTAAGAGGAAAGTTTAGCTTAGACATGTTAAACTCTAAAGAAGTTATATTAGAGGCCAAGAAGTCTGGTATAGAATCTATAATTATCAACTCCACATGTAATCGTGTTGAAATATATGCACAATCTAATGATCATAAAGTTTTAATCAAACTTTTATGTAAACATTCATTGGGAAGTGAGTCGGATTTTAAGTCCTGCGGATATGTCAAAAGTGGAGATGCAGCAATCAATCATATTTTTAGGGTTGGTACTGGGCTAGATAGCCAAATATTGGGAGACTTTGAAATTATAGCTCAAATGCGACAAAGCTTTAAAAGATCAAAAGAATTAAAAGTAATCAATCCATATTTTGATAGATTATTTAGTTCAGTTATGCAGGCTAGTAAAAGAATTAAAAATGAAACAAAACTTTCATCCGGAGCAACATCCGTATCTTTTGCTGCAGTTAGATATATTTTAGACAATGTTTCAGATTTAAAAAATAAAAAAATTCTACTTTTTGGAGTTGGTAAAATTGGGCGTAATACTTGTGAAAATTTAGTTAAACATACTTCAAACAAACAGATCACATTAATCAATAGAACCAAAGATAAAGCGAAAAAAATTGCCGGTAAGTTTAAGCTTATCGTCAAAAACATCTCTGAAATTTCTAACGAAATATCAAATTCAGATATTTTGATAGTAGCAACCTCAGCTTCTTCTCCAACTATTACAAAAGAAATAGTTTCTCTCTCAAAAAACCTTTTGATATTAGATCTTTCTGTTCCAAAAAATGTAGACGAAAAATTAAACACAAATCCTAATGTTGATCTTTTAGATTTAGATCACTTATCGAATATTACTGATGTTAATTTAGACAAGAGAAAGCTGTTCATCCCTGATGCAGAAGCCATTATAAGTGAAACACAAAAAGATTTCGAAGATTGGGTTGAAACTAGGAAATATGCTCCCACTGTAAATGCTTTAAAAGCCAAACTTAAGCAAATTCAAGAAAAGAAAATAAATGTCTTAAAAAAGAAGTCCTCAAACTTCAACGAAGAAAGTATAATTGAAGTTGGAGAGCATTTAATCCAAAAAATCACCAATCAAATTGCAAGTCATTTAAAAGAGAGTAACGAATTTGAAGAAGAATTGGAATCTATTAGAACTATTTTTCAACTTGACTCTAATGAATGATGTCATTAGAATTGGAACAAGAGATAGTAAGCTGGCGCTCTGGCAAGCAAAGCTTACCAAAACTAAATTAGAAAAATCTAATATTCCAGTAGAAATAATTCCGATTAAATCTGATGGAGATTTAAATCAAATAACTCCACTATATGAATTTGGAGTAACTGGAATATTTACAAAAAATTTAGACCGTGCTTTATTAAACAATGAAATAGATATTGCTGTTCATAGCTTAAAGGACGTACCAATTGATCCTGCAAAAGGGTTGAAAATAGGTTGTGTATTTAAAAGAGCAAATCCACTTGATGTTCTAGTCTTAAAAAATAAGAATATTGACTTTTCAAAAAAACTAACAATAGCTACAAGTAGTATAAGAAGAAAATGTCAATGGTTATATAAATATCCAAACCATACAATTGAAGTTTTAAGAGGAAATGTAGATACTAGACTAGAAAAACTAAGGAAAAGTAATTGGGACGGTGCAATTTTCGCTAAAGCTGGACTTGAAAGATTAGAATTAAAAACAAAAAATACCTTATTGTTAAATTGGATGATTCCGTCTGCCGCACAAGGAGCTATAGCGTTAACTACAAGAGAAAAAGAAGAGGATTTGAAAACTATATTACAAGAAATTAATTGTAATGAAACTATGCATTGTGTAACTCAAGAAAGAATATTTTTAAAATTAATGGGGGGAGGTTGTTCGATGCCCATATCCGCGTACGCTTATTATGATAAAAAGGAACTAATTTTAAAAACAAACGTATGTTCAATAGATAAAAAGCAATCCTTAACCGATATTTCTAAATATAGAAAAAATGATATAGAAGCTGGTTTAAAGAGTTATAATAAAATCCTTGAAAAGGGAGCCGAAAAAATTCTAAAATCAAATTTACTTTAGATGAGAAAAAAAACTATTTTATCTACAATTGAATTAAACAAAGCTCAAT